>VAPL011149129.1_pt1 | contig 25906 bp, 21 predicted proteins | sample 3395061 | NCBI WGS metagenome assembly VAPL01 (sample SAMN08290444, study PRJNA428436) | hydrothermal vent metagenome | isolation source: Deep-sea hydrothermal vent chimney 2 | place: Pacific Ocean: Juan De Fuca Ridge | depth 2182 m m | reverse complement strand
TCGGCATTGCCTCGCTCGCGTATGATCGCGGAGATTTCGCGGCATCGGAATACGCGCTCGGTGAACTCCTTAATACTCGCCCTGCGTATATGCCCGGGCTTGCCATGCTCGCTCGAATATTGCTTCCCAGGGGCAGGAATGAGGAACTTGCGGGTCGGGTTGACGCGGCGGTAAGTGCATCTCCGCATCTTTCGGGACCGCGGTTGTTACAGGCGCGTCTCGCGCTCGCGTCCGGAAAATCGGATCTTGCCTTTGAGTATATCGGCGAGATGCGAGAGCTGTTTGCCGATCTACCGGCGTTGCGCCATCTTGAGGGTGTTGCGTTGATACGTCTGGGCCAGACCGAATCTGCGTTAATCAGTTTGACGCGCGCAGCCAAGGCGGAACCCGGGAATGCTCGATACCAGTTTGACCTTGCCGTCGCTCGACTACAGTCGCGTGATTTCCACGGCGCAAACGAGGCGGTCTCCGCTTACCGCGAGATTCGACGTGCTGACCCGGTTGGTTTGTCGATCCAGGTCAGTGCGTTGCTTGGGCAACGGGGATTCGCGGAGGCCCGCCAGCGGATCGATGAGTTTGCGGGTACGGCTGCGGATGCTGCGACGGTGAGTGTTCTACGCGGCGATATCGACCTCGCCGATGGCCTCGCATCAGAGGCGGCCGATCATTTTGAATCTGCCGCAGAGTCGTTGTGGGACCGCGGTATCGCGCTCCGTCTTTCGTCAGCCTACCTCGCGGCGGGCTCCCCCAAGGCCACGCAACCGCTTGCAAAGTGGCTCAAGGAGCATCCCGATGACGTCGCCGTTCGTCGCAGTTACGGTGAGTTATTGCAGTCGAGTGGTGCCAGGTCGCAAGCCATCGCAGAGTATGAAAGGGTGATCTCGACAAACGAGAACGATGCGATTGCTTTGAATAACCTCGCATGGGAGTACTCGCTGCAAGGAAACCCGGAGGCGGTCGAGATGGCCCGGCGAGCGTACGAATTGCAGCCTGGGCACGCGAGCATCGTTGATACCTATGGTTGGATTCTTTATCTGAACGACCAACCGGAAGAGGCAGCTGCGCTGCTTAGAAAAGCTGCAAAAATGTCGCCGCAAAACGGTAACATTCTATATCATCTGGCAAAGGTTCTCGCTGACACCGGGCGTCGCGATGAGGCCTCAAAAATCATCACCGGTCTTATTGAGGCCGACCTATCTTTTTCGAACCGCGCTGAGGCGCTGGAACTGGCTAAGTCCTTATGATCTCAACGATACAAAAACTCTTGGTGCTTGCATTATTGATAACGGTTTCGGCGCTGGCGGCGTGCGGTGGCGCGAAAACTCTGCCGCCGAGCAATAAGACGGGGGTAGGTACCGACAGCGAGTTTGACCGGACGACGTACCTTATCGGGCCCGGAGATACGCTGGATGTATTCGTCTGGCGCAATCCCGAGATTTCGACGACTATCGAAGTTCGCCCTGACGGCATGATTTCAACGCCCCTGGTGGAAGACATGGTTGCGCTCGGGAAGACCCCTTCAGAACTCGCTCGCGATATGGAAGAGGTGTTGGCGAAATATATCAAAGCGCCGCAGGTCAATATTATCGTCTCGGGTTTTCAGGGTACTCCGGGCGACATGATACGGGTTGTGGGCCAGGCGCAGAACCCGCAGGCAATCCCTTATCGGGAGGGTATGACGGTGCTCGATGTGATGATAGCGGTTGGTGGCCTGGGTGAATTCGCAGCCGGCAATCGAGCCAAGCTACTTCGCGACGTGAACGGTTCTGTCGAAGAATATCGCATTCGCCTCGGCGACTTGTTGAACAAGGGCGACATACGACAAAACGCGGCGATTGAGCCGGGCGATGTCATCATAATTCCAGAATCATTTTTCTAGGCTCACGCGGCTAAATGGACGATCTACTTAGAACTACAATCGCCGAACTCAAGGGTATCTGGCGGTTTCGCTGGGGCGCGATTGCTGCTGCCTGGATACTGTGTCCTTTGGGGTGGCTTGTCGTCTACGGAATGCCGGATACCTTTGAGTCTGAAGCGACGGTCTACGTCGATACGACATCTGCCTTGCGTCCGCTGCTTGAGACGATGACGATTGGCAGCGACGTGCTGAGTCGGGTCGAACTCGTTACGACTGCGATGCTTGGAAGACCGTTGCTCGAAAAAGTTGCCCGCGAGACCGATCTTCACCTGCGTGCGAATTCGCGCGAGGAGATGGATTCGTTGGTGAATCAGATGAGAGACCGGATTGTTATTCAGAACGATCCGCGACGCGAACCCAATTTGTACGTCATTCGTTATCGAGACCAAAACCCACTCGCCGCGCAATCGGTCGTTACCTCGCTGCTGAATATTTTCGTTGAGGATTCTCTTGGAGCCAACAGGCTTGGTACGCAAAAAGCGCAGGAGTTCTTACGTGTGGAGCTCGAAAAACTGGCCGCCGACCTTGAGGCAGCCGAAGGCGAGTTGGCCGAATTCAAGAAACAGAATGTGGGGGTGATGCCAGGTGAAGGTGGTGATTACTTCGCCCGCCTGCAGGCGACAATGGATGCATACGAAGTAACGCAATCAAACCTCCGCCTGGCGAGACGTAAACAGGAGGCATTGAGGCAACAACTGTCAGGCGAGCAACCGACGCTCGATTCGTCGATCGGCCAACCCCAGTCGGTACTCGATCAGCGCATCGCAGAGAGTCAGTCTCGCCTTGAAGAACTGCAGCTTCGTTTTACGGACCTTCATCCGGATGTCGTTGCGGTAAAGCAGTCACTCGAACAGTTGCAGCAGCGAAAGCAGGAACAACTTGACGAACTCGCGAGCGGAGGTGGATCGGGAATCGCGTCGAATAACCCGGTTTTTCAAAACATCCAAATCGAATTGACGAATGTGAATGTCGAAATCGAGACACTCCTGGAGCAGGGGTCGACGCAACAGCGCCGCATAACTCAAGCGAGGAGCCAGATCGATGTACTGCCACAGATCGAAGCCGAACTTGCTCGTATGACCCGGGACTACGACGTTCAAAACGCGCAATATCAATCATTGCTGCAACGACTTGAAATTGCAGAGCTTTCGGAGTCGGCGGAGCAGAGCGAGGAAGTACAGTTTCGCATTATCGACCCGCCGATCCTCCCGGACAACCCGGTGGCTCCCAATCGTCCTCTGTTACTAGCCGCGGTGTTGGTGGCGGGTTTGGGCCTCGGTGGCGGGATCGCCTTTCTTGCGAACCAGATGAAACCGGTTTTCCAGGATGCGACCCTGCTTCGAGAGTTTACCGGGCTACCTGTGCTCGGGGTGGTCATGGGTCTCAAGACGGCTGAACGTCGTGCGTCGCGAATGAATCAGTTAATACTAATCGGTGCAGCGTTCCTGGCTCTTTGCGGGTTATTTGGCGGTGTGATTCTGTTTCATGAGAGCGGTAGCGAGTTGCTCCGGTCGATAATCTAGTTGGACTTGATCAGTGAGTAAAATTCAAGACGCGTTGCGCAAAATTCAGTCGGACCGTCCAAAGGCGGCAGCGACTACTGAACTCGAGGTCGTTCCAGAGGATTCTGCGGTGTCGCAAACTGGTGTGCTCGGGCAATTGACGGAAGAGCTTGACGATACCGGTATACGAATTACTCCGGACGATGGCGGGCTGGTTCTGGTCGATCGCGATGCCCTGAGATTCGAGGGTTATCTTGCTCCCGAAGATCAGGAGCGACAACTGGCCGATCAATATCGGTTCATCAAGCGTCCGCTGCTTGAGAATGCCGCGGGGCGGGGCGCGCATCAGTCCGACGATTGTAACCTCATAATGATCACGAGTTCCCTGCCCGGGGATGGGAAGACGTTTACGTGTATCAATCTGGCCCTGAGTATGGCTCTTGAAAAAGATACATCGGTACTCCTGGTCGATGCTGATGTCGCTAAACCCCATGTGAGCGACCTGTTCGGCATAGTGGATCGTCCGGGTCTGATCGAATTGTTGAAAAGTGATCGCCACGACGCGGCCGAGTTGGTGATGCGTACAGATGTTCCCGGTCTTCGCCTGCTGCCGGCCGGTAAGCGCGATGAACACGCGACTGAGCTGCTTGCGAGCCGCAGAATGACGACGGTTATTCACGAGCTGTCGCGCACCTATCCGGATCGGGTGGTTATTTTCGATTCACCGCCGCTGCTGGTTACGAGCGAAGCACGAGTCCTGGCCAGTTCGGTTGGCCAGATAGCGTTGGTCGTGCGCGCGGGGAAGACACCGCAGAAGGCGGTGCTGGAAGCGATCGCGGGCCTTGACGAGTCAAAGGCGATAAACCTTATTTTAAACGAGGTAGACGGCGGGCTTGCAGAAAATTACGGGCATTACGGGTCTTACGGTTACGGCCATTCGTTCGCTGGCGAATAACGAGTACTTGAATATGTGTAGAACAATTAGGATTTTATTGGCACTTTCGTTTCTTACAGCTGCATCGGCAGGAGTTCACGCTGCGGGTGAGTTGGAATACGAGGCTCGTACAGGTGTGGGTTATACGGACAACATCGCGCGTACAGAAGTCGATGCTATCGATGAGACGGTCGGCATTGTTGGCTTAGAGCTCGACTACGAATATCTCTCGCGCGGTGTTGAGCTCGGGGTCTTAGCGGACCTGGAATACCGATATTACGCGGGCGATTCGTTCGACAACGACACTTTCGGTTCGCTGAATGCCGACCTGGTCCTGAACCTTACTCGAAATGTACTGAGCTGGGGTGTCGAGCAACGACTGGGGCATGTGGTCACAAATCCGTTTGCTGCAGAGACCCCTCGGACCAGAGAGCGGATCAATACCATTGCGACGGGCCCGAATATCCGCGTTCCACTTGGCGCGGCAACTGCTTTGGGATTTATCGGGCGCATTGGCTCTGACAATTTTTCGGAGACGGATGCCGATAATGACAATCTCAGTGGCCAGCTGCTGGTGAGTCGTGCGTTGTCGAGAAATCGCAGCCTGTCGTTCAATATCACTGCCGATCGTGTGGATTTTGACAACAGCGATGTCAACAGCAGCTTCGATCGGCAGGCGGCGTTCATCGGATTCACGAGCGAGAACTCTCGCGGTTCCGTCGATCTGAGCGTCGGTCAGAACGAGTTACATGATCGAGGTACGGTAGAAAGAGGTAGTTTTATTGGCCTCGAACTGAGCAGGCGGCTGACCGATATTACCGAACTTGATGTGTCTTTTGATCGGCGACTGACGTTCGCGTCGGAGCTGTTTCAGGATTTCCAGACTCCAGGGCCGGCGTTCGGGGCTACGCGAAACATTATCGGTGTGGCAGACCCGTTGGAGCTAACACGCGCCAGCGTTGCGCTGAATTTCAATCGTGGATCCAATGAACTTTTTGTCGCTATAGTGACGCAAAAGAACGACTTCATTTCTGAGAACGGCTTCGATCGCAGCAGTCGCGAGGCCCGAATTGGTGGCATGCTGGGCATTGGTCCCGCGTGGCGGTTGTTCTATTCGGCAGCCGTTCGTCAGTCCGAATTCGATCAGGATCCGCGCGAAGACGATGATCTGACTTTGCGGGTCGGCCTGCAGCGGCAAATCACAAGGTCGTTGCGACTGCGTCTTGATCTGACGCGCCTTGACCGCGACAGCAACACTGCCGATGCCAGCTACACCGAGAACGCCGGATTCTTGACTGTACGTTACGGCCGATAGCCGATACGCCGGCTCGAACGGGCCTATCCCCAAGTGAGTCATCCTAAACCAGGAGCACAGTCCCCTAATCCCGTAACGGCCATACTGGTGGTTACGCTGGGGCTACTTGTCTATTTTCCGACGTGGGTATCTTTAGAGGGTCGCTGGCACACCTTAAGCGAAACCGATTCTCACGGTTACCTTATAGTTGCCATAAGCCTGTTCTTGATATTTCGTTACTCTGCCAGGGCGAATAACGGCAGTACCGATGATTTCCGGGGCGTCGCGCTGTTGGCCATGGTTGTAGCCTCGCTGGGGTGGCTACTGGCTTACTTTGCTAATGTGTTGCTTGTTCAGGCCGCAGTTCTGCCGGCCATTGTATTGCTTGCCGTCATCGCCATGCTCGGTTATCCGGCTGCGCGACCTTTCGTTTTTCCGGTATTATTCTTGTACTTCGCAACACCTGTGTGGAGCGCGTTTATTGTGCCGTTGCAGGAAGGAACAATTTCAGTAGTTAGCTGGTTTCTGGTCTGTATCCAGGTTCCCGCACTTGTAGACGGTGAAATGGTTTACCTTCCCAGTGGTGCATTTCGGATTGAGTCAGGTTGTGCCGGGCTGCATTTCGTCGTTGTTGCGTTCGCCCTGAGTGCGCTGTACGGCTATTTGTATTTCAATCGGCATCGCAGTCGGGCGCTATTCGCAGGAATCGCCGTGCTTGCTGCAATAGTCGTAAACTGGATTCGAGTTGCCACTATCATCGTGGCGGGTTATGCGACCGATATGCAGCACTATTTAGTTTCGGTTGACCACTACTATTTCGGTTGGGTTCTGTTCGGTGCGATGCTTATTCCGCTCTATTTCATTGCCCAAACTATCGAGGGCCGGGACAGGCTGGCGCTTGCGCGGCGCCCGGTCGAATCGCGTGCGAAAGAGCCTGAACGCCGCAACGTACCACCGCGGTTTGTTTCGGTCGTCTTATTGTTTTGCGCCATGCCTGCTTTCGGTTACATGATCGATAGTGCATCTGAGGCGAGGCCCGGAGCAGCCATCAACGCGCCAAGCGTACTTGGCGATTGGGTCTGGCTCCCAGGTAACTCGCCCAATTGGTCACCGAAGTTTCCCGGCGTGCAGAGCGAATTATCCGGCGAGTATCGGCGAGGGGAGGATGATATTCATTTCTACGCCAACCACTATGCCAGGCAATCACAAGGCAAGGAGTTGATTGGTGCCAATAGCCGACTACTCGCGCTTTCAGATGTTCGAGTTGTATCGACTGAGATTGTCAGTCCCGACTGGCCCGGTGCGAATGGGCGGCAGGTCGGCTATAGACGTACTATTGCGGCTCACCGAACCGGAGTTCAACAGATCGTGATTTCCTGGTATCAGGTTGGAGGGGATCGTTACGTGAGTCGGGTAGACGTGAAGCTATTCGAACTGCTTGCCAGAATACGCGGCAATTCAGGGTCCGGAATTGTAGCGTTTAAGATGGACTGTGCTTCCAATTGTGGCAAGGAAGACTTGATACTCACCGCGTTCGTAGCGGCGCATGCCCGAAAAGTTATTTGGCATGACGCTGCAGACGAATCGCAACCGATGCAGAACTGATGTCGAATCGACTGCGAGATTTGTTAAATGGCTAGTGCGATAAAGAACGCGTTGACTGTGGACGTGGAAGACTATTTTCATGTTGCCGCGCTCGCGGAATCGATTGACAGAGGTTCGTGGGATTCGATTCCAACACGCGTGCAAAGAAATACCGATACGTTACTGGAATTGTTCGACGAGGCGTCGACGAAAGCGACGTTCTTTGTGCTGGCGTGGGTGGCAGAAAAGCATCCGCAGATCGTACGCGCCATTTGCGACGCTGGCCACGAACTGGCCTGCCACGGATATAGTCATGAGTTGATATATCGACAGACACCGGCCGTGTTCTCGGCGGAGACGCAGAAGGCTAAGTCGATCCTGGAAGACTTGTCGGGTGTCGCGGTGAACGGGTACAGGGCCGCGTCGTACTCGATTACGAAGCAGTCGATTTGGGCGCTTGATATTCTGGCGGAGGCGGGTTTCTCATACGATTCCAGTATTGTCCCGGTCTATCACGATCTTTACGGCCTTATTGACGCAAAAGACGTTCCACACCGACTGGTGCTTCGCGACGGGCGATCGATCTACGAGTTTCCGCCGTCCACGATTTCGATTCTGGGTCACACGATTCCAATTGGTGGTGGAGGCTACTTTAGGATATTTCCCTATTGGTTCTCTCACTGGGGCCTGAGCCAGATCAATCGAAAACGACAAATACCGTTTGCATTTTACTTGCACCCATGGGAGATCGACCCCGATCAACCTCGGGTCAAGACCACCCTGAAATCACGATTCAGGCACTACACCAACTTGCACAAATGTCAGAAGCGGTTGGTGCGTTTACTGAGTCAATTTCAATTCGGTACCATGCGATCGGTGCTCGCGAACGTCGATCTGGAATCTGTTGCTGTTGATGACATCAGCGGTTCGGCGCCGGTTATGGAGAGCAGCAGCCAGTGAGTGTCATCGTCCGAAACGTTGACGATTCTGATCGATCGTCCTGGGATGACTATGTCGCTGCACATTCGAATCATAGTTTTTATCACCTCTATGCCTGGCGGCATTTCTTCGAGTCGTATTTTCGAAAGCAAACCTTCTATCTTGTTGCAGAAGAGGGGAACGTCATCGTCGGCATTGCGCCTCTCGTTCGCCAAAAGAGCATCTTGTTTGGTGATTATATGGTGTCGCTGCCGTTTTTTAACTACGGCGGCGTGTTGGCAAATACCGTCGAGGTTGAGGCAGCGATTGCGCGGCGTATCGCGGACATCGCGGCGGACACCGGGGTATCGCACGTTGAGTTGCGCGGCCTGGCGCCGACTGCTGACTTGCCGAGCAAGTCAAACAAGATCTCGATGCGTTTGTCGTTGCCGGCGTCTGCCGATGAGCTGAGCAAGAAGCTGGGCTCTAAACTACGCTCCCAGATCAAGCGACCGCAGCGCGAGAATCCAGTGCTTCGACGCGGTGGTCTTGAGTTGCTCGATAGTTTTTACGCGGTATTTTCCAGGAATATGCGGGACCTTGGCACGCCCGTCTATGCAAAGCGGATGTTTGAGGAAATTCTGCGTCGCTTTCCGGAAGCGGCTGATATCGTAGTACTCGAAATTGGCGGTGATACTGCCGCTGCGGGCTTTCTGGTGCATCATGATGGCGTAAGCGAGGTGCCGTGGGCATCCAGCGACAGGCGCTTTAACCGGGTCAGTATCAACATGCTGCTGTATTGGGAGATGTTGCGGCGTAGCATTGAGCGCGGTTCCTCGATATTCGATTTTGGGCGCTCATCCGTGGACAGCGGTACCTATCGCTTCAAGAGGCAGTGGGGTGCGGAGCCCGTTCAGCTGCATTGGAGCTATATTCTTCGCGATGGCGGTGAGTTGCCGGAACTTAACCCCGAGAACGAGAAGTTCTCGCTGGCGATACGTGCCTGGCAGAAGCTTCCATTGTTTGCTGCCAATCGCATAGGCCCGCTGTTGGCGAGAAACCTGCCTTAGTTGCGCCTCGACAATGAATAATCGTTCGAGTTTTTATCTTCAGGCGCCTGTCGGAAATCGTAGTTACGCAGGCTGGGGACGTGCTGTCGCCTCTGAGGCGGCAACGGGGTTGACGGGGCTGGAGGGCTGGTCAGTTAACTGGCTGGCGAGCGGGACGATGAGCCTCGCTGCGGCGCTGATAGTAGCGGTTGCTCGAAAACCCTCGGTGGGACCGAAAGTACTTGTTCCGGCCTACGGTTGCCCGGATCTTATCTCAGCTGTTCGCTACGCAGGCGCCGAACCGGTGTACGTCGACATGCGAGACGATGAGTCTCGTATGGATTTGTCGATTGCGCGGCAGCACGCGGCAGATCGTGACGATGTTGTCGCGATCATCGGTGTTGACCTGTTTGGAATTCCTGAAGATTGGATCGGATTGAGGAAGCTGAGCGACGAATACAACGTGTTTCTGGTACAAGACTGCGCGCAGTCATTTCAAACGCAAGAGACGCTGCGCCGGGAACTGTACGGCGATGCAGTAGTGTTCAGTTTTGGGCGCGGCAAACCGGTATGCTGCCTGACCGGGGGGGCGCTGTTGCTTAGAGAGGCGTCGAATCGGCAGCCGATGGAAGCCGTAGCAGAATTGCGGCGACAGCATGGTGAGGTGTCGCCGGGCATCTCACGTACAATGAACTCCTTGTACAACGTTCTGCTGGTGCCGATCGTATATGCACAACTCGCGAAGATTATGGGCAGTAGTCTGGGTCAAACACGTTACATACCTCTGATGACACTGCGCTTCCTGCGGTCCGACGTGGCTTGCGTTCTGGATAACGCAGTGGCCGCATACTGGGCCCTGCACCGGGATTCTGGTGATGTCGTGTTTGATGTGCTTGCGCCATCGCTCAATAACAATCGCAGCGAGGTAATTCGTATCGTTGCAGGTGTCGACAAGTTGTCGATTCGAAGACGGCTTTCGAGGCTTCCGCTACTCGTGCGCGATGCGCGTTCCCGCGAACGAATCGTCGCGGCACTGAAGCGCAGTGGTATCAGTTCGACGACTATGTACAGCCGAACGCTCCCGGAGATCGTCGCCGAACACGACGGAGTCGAGAATTGCGAACGTCTGCCCGCGGCACAGATGTTCGCGAATTCGCTCTTGACGTTGCCGCTGCATGATCGATTGACCGATCACGATATTGAAAGAATCGGGGAAGTATTAGTCAATGAAATTAGCTAGCTATCCATTGCGTGGCAACGACGGGAATCGGCGGGGTGCCGGCGAGTGATCATTATCGAGTTGGTATTCTGGCTTTGTGCGTTTCTGGTTTTCTACACCTACGTAGGCTACATGCTCGTGCTATCGGTGTTGCCTTCAACAAAATCGAGTACCGTCGAAGTCAGTGAGCCGGAGCAGCGGCCGTCGGTTACCATGATCATTGCGGCCTTTAACGAAGAGTCGTTCATTCGTGCGAAAATCGAAAATGCACTGGCGGTCGAGTATCCTGAAACCTCCTACAAGGTAATCGTCGTGTCAGATGGCTCTGACGATTCGACCAACGCGATCGCCCGGGAGTTCAAGGATGAGCGTCTGACGTTTCTGGCGTTGCCGGAGCGCGGTGGTAAGGCGAACGCACTCAACCAGGCACTAAAAATAGTCGATACCGAATTCGTTGTATTCACAGATGCGAATGTATTTCTTGAAAGCGACGCGGTGTCGAAGCTCACCGGGATGCTGAGCGATCCGAAGGTGGGTGCTGTAACCGGGCTGGTGGCGCTCGAGTCCATCGAGGAAAAAGAGCCGTTGGGCGAGGGAGCGTACATGCGTTACGAAAGGCATATCCAGTCTCAAGAATCGAAGTTTTGGTCGGTTGCTGGCGTCGACGGGGCGTTGTTTGCGGTACGTCGTGACCTCGTAATGGAAATTCCCAGCGATACCGTTCTTGATGATTTCACGATAGGGGTTAATGTCGCGCTGGCAGGATATCGCATCTGCTACCAGCCTGAGGCGCGTGCTGTCGAACAGGTGCCTGCCGAGGTATCTCAGGAGTTTCGTCGCAAGACCCGAATTTCGGCGGGTTGTTTTCAGATGTTGTCCAGAGTTAACTGGGACGTATTCGGAAAGTCTCCGCTACGGTTTCGATTCTCTTTCTTTTCGCACAAAGTGGTGCGCTGGTATGCGCCGTTTCTGTTGTTGCTGATACTGGTGACGAATATCTTGCTGGCGGGGCGGCTGTTGTACGATGTGATGCTGCTTGCTCAAATAATTTTCTACGCACTTGCGATTGCTGCGCACCTCATACCAGCGCTTCGACAAGTTACTCTTTCCTACATCGCATACTATTTCTCGGCCATGAACCTGGCGCTGATTGTCGGCTGGTATCGTCATAGGCGAGAACAGCAGTCGGTTACCTGGAATCGAGTGGACCGATGACAAGTGTCAACACCAAGCGCGTCAGAATACTGGTGTTCTTTGCGACGAACAACGTTAGCGGACCGGGTAAGGGATTGTTTCAGCTGGTCGAAAATATTGATCCAGCTCTGGCCCAGTTCACGATCTGCAATTTCCGGCACCCGACGCAGGAGACATTCGAGTTTCTGGAAGTTGCGAGACGGAAAGGCATCGACGTTCAATTGATTACTCAGCGATGGGCATTGGATCCGCTGATGATTCGGGATGCAGTGCGACTGGCGCGAAGTGGTGAGTACGACGTCGTGCAATCTCATGGCTACAAGACCCATATTCTGGCGTGGATCGTCGCTAAGAAACTTTCCTTGCCCTGGGTAGCCTTGTCCCATGGCTGGACAGCGGAGAATATGAAGATTCGCGTTTACAATGCGCTCGAAAGAATCTTGTTGCGATTCCCAAGCTCTGCCATCGGCGTGTCCCCGGACCTGTATTCCGAACTCTGTAAACTCCGAAAGCGCCGCCGCTCTACGATGATTCTGAATGCGATAGAGAGTAGCGAGTCTTCCGTGGTTAGCGATGGATCGGCCGTACGTGCCCGACTGGGTGTTGCCGATGGTGATCTGCTCATAGGGGTATTCGGGCGGTTGAGCCATGAAAAAGGACAGGACGCTTTTGTCGAGGCGTTCAGCCGGCTGAAATGCCGAGGTAGCGCAAAAGCTATTCTTCTGGGCGACGGTCATGCGCGTGATCGCCTGAAGGCGTTGGTAACGAACTTGAAACTTGAGGAGCGCGTCCTGTTTCTTGGGTACCAGGCCGATATTATTCAATATTTCGACGCGATAGATGTTTGTGTCCTGCCGTCGCGTAGCGAGGGCTTGCCAAATGTCGTGTTGGAGGCGCAACTGCACCGGTGTCCCGTGATAGCGTTTGCCGTGGGCGGTGTGTCCGAAACGATCGTTGATGAGGAAACCGGCTATCTGGTTCCGGCTGGTGACGTCGATGCCCTCGCTGGGAAGATAGACTGGGCTTTCGCAAATAGGAAAGAATTAGTTGCCACTGCTGATAAAGCCCGCGACGCTCTTTTTCCAAAGTTTTCCACCGAAAGACGTTGTGCGGAATTTGTTCGCGAATATAACTGGGTGATAGACCACCTGAACAGTGAACGGTTGGGCTAATGGTCAGGTCATATAGTGTCAAGAATATTCCCAAGAGACTGATCGACGGGCTTCTGATGCAGCCCTGGATATCAGGGCCGTTGCATGTGTTCGGCAATGAATTACCAGACAGGAACTGGGTGTTCATTATCGGTTGTTACAATTCCGGAACAACGCTGCTCGCTGAGTTACTGCAAACGCATGCCGAGCTGGATGGCATGCGAAACGAAGGTGCGTTCCTGACAGACCGTCTGCCGTATCCAGAGAGGTTTGGCTGGCCGAGAATGTGGATCAAGTGCGCAGATCAGCTGCAAGTTCCATTCGATGATTCAGAGCGTGCTCGTATCATCAAGAAGCAATGGTCGTTGTGGGTGAGAGGGAGTGCGCAGTTTGTTGTGGAGAAAAGCATTTCCAACACACTTCGTATGAGGTTCCTGGAGTCTAATTTCAAGAACGCGAAGTTCGTACATATCATTCGTAACGGGTATGCGGTCGCGGCCGGCATAAGGAAAAAATCCAATCTTTCGCGGTGGAAAAACCCGGACGGAATCCAGCAGTACCCCATCGATCTTTGTGCGCACCAATGGAACGAATCGCTTCGGGTTGTTGATGATGAGGTGGCAAGAGGGGCGCCGGTCATATCGGTACACTACGAAGATATCGCCGCGAACCCGGTAGATGCCCTGCAACCGGTTTTTCGGTTTATCGGGGTCGAACCGATTTCTGACGCATCGGCTTGGGGCGAGATGCAAGTGCACGAAAAGTCTTCGGTTGTTCGCGATATGAACGCGGCGAGTATTGCGTCTCTGTCAGCAGAAGAGCTTGGCGTCGTGCGGCGAATCGCGGGCTCTAATCTCGAACGATACAACTACAGGTGAGTTGGACATGAGTCGAATAGTAAGGACCGCGAGGACGAAAACTACGACCTCGGAAGGACTAAGTCGCAAGATCCGGGTCGGTATTCTCGTCGAAGATCCTACGACGCAGGCCTGGGCGTATGAGATGTTGGAGCGGATTCAAAGCTCTGAATATGCTGAAATAATTCAAGTCGTGCAGAATATTGGTGCCGGTAGTCGCCGCAAGACCGGGATGACGCGCGTACGCCACATCTGGAAACGACTCTGTTACGCAGGTTTCTCAAGAATCGATAAAAAATTGAGTAGAGTTCGGGACGACCCGTTTGTGCCCAAACCTCTCCGGCCGCTGCTTGACGGGGCGCGTTGGATTGAGGTCAGTCCGATCCGGCGTGGATTCGTTGATCGCTTTCGCGACGACGACCTTGAGCGTATGGCTACCGATGAAGTTGATGTATATCTGAGGTTGGGATTCGGCATCCTGAAAGGTGACGTACTTATGGCAGGTCGACTGGGTATCTGGTCGTATCATCACGGAGATAATCGTATCAACAGGGGTTTGCCACCGGGATTCTGGGAAGTTCATAATCGCGAGGCAGTAACAGGTGTAACGTTGCAGGTGCTTGGTGAGGAACTGGATGCAGGACGAGTTCTTTATCGATCTTTTTCCAAGACAAATAGCGTTTACGTCTACCGGAGCATTTGCGGCCTGTATTGGAAGTCGACGGCTATTATTCCCCGCGTACTCAAGAAACTTCATCGGCTGGGATACGAAGGCTTCAATACATCTGTCGCGGAAGCTAACGGCGAAGAGCCGTATTACACGAGACCGCTGTATACGTACCCGAGTAATTGGCAGACCCTGAAACACGTTACGCGCATTGTCATCAGGCTTGTGGGCCTTAAGTTTTCGGACTCATTTTTCCGGGAACAATGGCTATTGATGTACCGTCAGGGAGTGTCCGGCTCGTCACGGAGCTCGATGTGGCGTTACAAACAGATTTGTCCTCCACCCGACAGATTTTGGGCTGACCCGTTCGTCCTCACAAGAGACGGCGAGCACCACATTTTCTTCGAAGAGCTGATCTACGCGAATAACAGGGGAACGATCGCTCATTTGAGTATCAATGAGCATGGGAAGGTATCTGAAGCTCAAACAGTTATGGAGAAACCGTACCATCTGTCTTACCCGTTCGTTTTCGAACACAACGGCGACTACTTCATGATTCCGGAGTCATCCGAGAACCGCAGCGTCGACTTGTACAGGTGCAGTCAATTTCCGGGTGAGTGGACTCACGTCAGAACTTTGATCGATGACATGGAACTCGTGGATGCTACTGTTATCTTTCACGAAGATCGATGGTGGCTGTTCGCGGGTCAACGCGACAACGAGAAGGCTTCCATTTCGGAAGAACTCTCGATTTTCTACAGTGACGACCTTTTCGCCGGCGACTGGACGGAACATCCATGCAATCCTGTCGTGTCGGACATTCGGTGTGCCCGACCAGCGGGAAAACTTTTTTATCGAAATGGAAATCTCTACCGACCTGCCCAGGACTGCAGAAATACTTACGGCGGCGCCATCGATATTCGTAAGGTCGACGTGCTGACAACGGAGCGATACGAGGAGAGTCATGCCAGTGGTCTTGCCCCCGATTGGCAGCCGGGCCTTGTCGGCCTGCATACTTTGAATCAGACGGATGAATTGACTGTCATCGACGTAGTCGCGAGAAGATCGAAGCTGTTCGATTCCAAACACCACAATTGAGTGTATGTAATGAAAGGTCACTTAGTTCATATTTTCGGAATGCGCCGGTCGGGAACGACATGGGTCGCGAAGCTTTTTGACTCCCATCCGAACACCTTGTATCGCCATGAACCCGATAGCTCGATGCAATTGGCCGACTGGCCTTATTACCCGGATCTGAGCCGCGACTCGCTGAGCGAGGAGCAGTACGAAGAGTTTATTGCTGCAGTTGCGAGTGCAGGAAAGCCCCATATTTCAGCAAAAATGCCCATTTTTCGCAAAGCGTACCTGAACCCCATTCGTTTTCAGTTGCTGCGGGGCAGCGCCGTAACGAGCAAACTGTTTCGACGCTTCTTCGGTGCCGAACACGATGTATTGGACGTGTCTCCCTATCTGCCACCCGACGGAACTCTGGTCTGGAAGTCCGTTGAGGCACCAACTCGCGCAGGCTTGTTTGCCAATTACCGGGACGACTCAAGAGTCGTTTATGTCATACGCCATCCTTGTGGCTACCTTAACTCTTATGTTCGAGGTCAGGACTCAGGGAAGATGCCGCGGACGACAGACACAGTTTACGACGAAAATATGTGGCGTCGTCGGTTGCGGGCGGCACCGGCCGTTCGCTACGGATTGAACGAAGATGTGGTGAGGAGCTGGACTCGCAAAGAGAGAATGATCTGGGAGTGGTTAATAGATAACGAAAAAGTACTCGACGACGTCGGAGATTCGGAGAGTGTTTATATTGCGAACTACGATGAGTTGTGCGCTGATCCGATCGCTGGTACCAAACGGTTATTTGCGCACGCTAACCTGCAGTGGTCGCCACAGACGATGGAGTTCCTGGAGCAAGGTCGTGCGAAGCGGGACAGTTCCTATTTCGGTGTTTACAAGAACCCCATGATCGCTGCTTCCGCCTGGCGAGAGCAACTGCCCGGCGAGGATATTGAAATGGTCGACAGGATCGTTTCGGATTCGAGTGCGGGAAGAATTTTTCTTTGAGTTACCGGAACCCCGGGGCGTGATATGAGATCGAAGCATCGAGTTCGAGACCTCAAAGGGCGCGCGGCGGTTCAGCCGGCTGGGAGGATTCACCCGGCAGCGATATTTGTCGCTCTATTCATGTGTGTCGCTGTAGGCCGTTTGCCTGAGCTTTTCCCCTTCCTGAAACCACTGCATCTGGGTCGGGTGACGCTAGTCGCGGCATTGGTGAGTGTCATGCTTAACTGGAAGGACTCCAGTCCGATGTTCAGGAGTTTGATAGCAAAGCGAGTGATCGCACTGACTCTCATCGCGGTTCTTAGTGCAACGTACTCCATATGGGGTTCGAGAACGATCTTGTTCTTGCAGAATGATTTGCTCGTAATAGTGTTACTTTTTTTCCTGGTATACAAGACGGCCACAAATCAGAAGACCTTCGGGTTTTACGTGCTCGTCTTCGCGGCTATAGTCGCGGTGATGTCGGTGCTGGCTTTGCTGTCCAGCGCGGGTGGGCGAGTGTCATTTTCTCAGAGTTACGATCCTAACGATATCGGCCTCGTACTGTTGACATCGAGTGCGCTGCTTTTCGGTATTTGTACCGACAAAGCAGTACCTCAGCGAACTGCGTTGCTTGCGATCAGCCTGTTGGGTTTTTCATCCGTCCTCGCAACACAATCCAGAGGTGCATTTTTGGGTCTGTGCGCGGTCGCGATATTCTTCATGTTGGCTACAAGAGATGTCCGTGAAAAAGGGTTCTATCGATTTCCAGGTTTTCGCGTATTGGCAATCATAGTTGTCGTTGTAGGTATCGTGTTCGCGCTTACGCCGGAGTCATCGTGGGATCGGATACTCACCGTCTTCGAGTTGGAGTCGGACTATAATACGTCCACGGAAAGAGGCCGCGTTGCGATTTGGGAGAGAGGAATTGAGGCCTTCCTGCAGAGTCCCTGGGGCGTTGGAGGTGGCGCGTACCAGGCTGCTGATATGCGCGCGGGCGGTAGTTATATGACCGCGCATAACTCTTTTCTCCAAATTGCAGTCGAACTAGGGGTTGTCGGCTTGTTGATTTATCTCAGCATATACAAGCAGATATGGAGCATCACCAGACGGCTTTTGTTAGCGGATGGAGAACGTGTTAACGGGTCGATTCTCTGTCCATCTTCAGGAGCAATTGCACTTGGCGTACGAGCGAGTCTTATCGGGTTCAGTGTAAGTGGCTTCTTCCTGTCAATGGCGTACGGCAGGATATTCTTCGCTATGCTGGGCATGGTCGCCGCATGCGAGTTGCTCTATTTCGACCGAGACGCGATAAAACGGCGGTTCGCTAAATCGTCACAGGCGCCCTCACGGCGTAATGACTTGGGTGCAGACTAGATGTGTGTGTGGTGTTTATTGCGGGTCACGTCGAGTTGTGGTGCAGATCCCTGTGTGTATAGCGAGCTAACTACACTACGGTGTGCATTGTTACCACTGTCTCGGAACGGAAATAGTCGACTTGTTTGATATTAAGGCTTTCTTCAAGGACGAGAAAATTGGCGCGCTCATAGCCAAGGTCGCGTCCGGCTGGCTGTTGCTGAGTGTACTCGGAGCAGGGGTTTCGTTGCTGAGTCAGGTTTTCCTGGCGCGGACGCTGGGGGCCGCTGAGTATGGCTGGTACGTTCTGTACTTGGCGTGGATACAGATTCTTGTGGTTCCGGCCGTGTTCGGGTTTGATACCGCGGTCCTGAAGTTTACTCCGCAATACGTCGTCAACAGGCAGTGGGGGCGGCTGCGTGGAGTCATAACATACAGCACCGCGATCGTGGTGGCACTCAGCTTGCTGATGATCGCGGGAGCGCTGGCGTTCATGAAGTTTCTGGATGTCGGTTGGCCGAAGGATCGGCAAGACGGGTTGGTGTTAGCGCTCGCCTTGTTACCGGTGCTTGCACTCTCACCAATCGCCGAACAAGTCTTGCGGGGATTGAAGAGAGTATTCTTTTCAGTAATAGCTATCCAGATTTTTCGTCCGCTATTCTTGTTGGTCTTCGTGTTGGTCGGTAGTAAATACACGAACACCTTTGATACCGCAGTTGACGCGATCTCAGTAAACATAGTCGGAGCAGTGCTGGCGATGTTCGGCCTGGTATTTGTCGTGATAAAGTACCTGCCTCGGCAGACGTTTAAATCGGAAGCCGAATATAGCGTCGGTACGTGGTCAAAGGTCGCTCTGCCGATGGTGTTCATGTCGGGAATGTACATCTTGCTCGGCAAGGTCGACGTGGTGATGCTGGGGCAGTTGGTGGGAGCGTCGGAAGTCGGCGTCTACGCAGTTACCGGAAGACTGACTGGCCTCGTTGGCTTCGGCCTGGGTGCCGTCAATTCGATAGCCGCGCCGCTTCTCGCCGAGCATTACAGCAAGGGCGATAACGCAAAGGTTGCACAAACGCTCTCGTGGTCGGCGAGAATCGCGACCTTATTCACGGTCGTCTCTGCAATTTTCCTGTTAGTGTTTGGCGAGTGGATATTGACGCAGTTTGGTCCTGAGTTTTCGACGGGATTCAGCGCGTTACTGATTCTTCTGGTCGGCGCGTGTGCGAACGCGTTTGCAGGTTCAGTCGGTTATATGATGATCATGGGTGGGAAGCAACAACTGGCCGCAATGATAGTCGGCGGTGCGTTAGTGGTAAACGTTATTTTGAACATTATTCTTATCCCTCGTTTCGGAATCGTCGGCGCGGCAATAGCAACGAGTGTCGCTACGATATTGTGGAACATCGTAATGTACGCGTACGTCAAGGTGGAGTGGGGCTTAGATGCTTCGATACTGGGTGGCAGGAAGAAAAAGGTATGAGCAAAACGGACTTCTTTATCGTTGGTGCGCCGAAGTGCGGTACGTCGGCTCTTGCGGTGTACTTGAATGATCGCTCAGATGTGTTCATGACTGATCCAAAGGAGCCACACTTCTTCGCCACTGACTTTCGGAAATACCGAGAGGTTGAAAGTGAAGATGAGTATAGGAATCTGTACTCCCGTGCATCAAGTAACCAGCTGTTGGGCGATGCTTCGGTATTTCATTTGTATTCAAAGAATGCGGTAGAACTCATCCGTGATTACAACGAGAATGCGAAGATAATCGTTATGCTGCGTAACCCGGTTGATCTCGTGCACTCGTTCCATTCTCAAGTTCTCTTTACTCACGATGAGGATGTAGCAGATTTCTCTACGGCATGGAATCTTTGTGCCGATCGTCGAAAGGGCAACAATATCCCGCCAGCATGTCGGGAGCCGAAGCTCCTTCTTTATGACGAAATAGCGGGCTATAGGGAGCAGCTTGAACGTCTTTTTTCAGCTTTCCCGAGGGAGAACGTATGTGTCGTGTTATTCCAGAATTTCATTGTTAATACCTCGGCTGAATTCCAGCGAATTTCTCGATTTCTCGGTTTGCCGGATGAGCATAGGAGTGACTTTCCGAAAGTGAACCCCAATCGGAGGCATCGCTCCGCGTTGCTCTCGAATATTCTCTACAAGAAAGTCCGGCCGCTTCGCACACCGGTAAAATACCTTAAGTCGATTCTTCGTATTAAGAAATTTGGCATGCTCGGGAAACTTCGGCGGATGGAGTTGAAGTATGAGGAGCGGCGTCCTATTGCTGACAGTGTCCGATCTGAACTTGTTTCGACATACAAGAAAGACGTTGAATACGTAGAGCAACTTCTCGATCGCCCCCTGCCGGACTGGCGTTGAGGGCTAGCGCGACTGCTGCGGGAAATAAATGCGTAACATTCTAAAAATCATCCTGAATACGATATGTCTGCTTATCGTTTCGCCGCTGTCGCTCAGCGTCCGTTTTTTCTCAGCGGAGCGCAGCCCCAGTGTATTGTTCACGTTGTCTTGCCATATATTCAGTCTATTGCCAGGAGTAATTGGCGTGTATCTTCGACGCGGTTTCTACCGCGTGGCATTGCCGAGCTGTGGCTCCGACGTATCGATAGGGTTCGGAACTATTCTTGCGCTGCGAGGAACCCGCATTGGAAGAGATTGCTATATCGGTACGAATTGCACGATAGGACTGGCCAATATTGGAGAGTCTGTCTTGATCGGTAGCAACGTGGACCTGATAGGCAGTCCGCAGCTGCACAATTTTTCAAGAATAGACGTTCCGATCAAAAAACAGGACGGTGATACACGCGTGGTCGATGTTGGCGATGCCAGCTGGATCGGGAACAGTACAGTAATTCTGGCAAACGTCGGGCAGGAATGTGTGATTGGTGCCGGTTCCGTGGTTTCCAAGGACTGCCAAGATTGGGGGATTTACGTTGGGAATCCCGCCAGGCGGATTCGTGACCGACGCGAGCCTCAGACCGAAAAACCAGATGAATGAGATTTGCCGGCGTTCCGTTTACTCGTTACGCTATTGGTCTCGACGGGATTTCACGAACAGAGCGCGAATCGAGCAACATCGTCCCAAGTAGTACAGGTAGGCATTTACGATGTTGGTTAGTTTCAGCCTGACGGAAGACTTCTTGAACAGATAAAAGGATGTAAAAACCAGCAGTCCAAGAATCCCCGCCATAGAAACGAGCACCCCGGTCCATATACCTGCTATGGCAAAGAAAAGTACGGCTGCGTGTGCAAGAACGAAGAACAACGTCGCAAGCGATGTTAGCGAACTGAAAACGCGGTGCAAGGACTCAAAGTCCGATCCTCCGTGCCAGCATTCACGCTTCAGGAACTGACGTACGGTTTGTGGATCTCCTCTATGAACCACCCCGATCTCAGGCCTGTGCAATATTTCGAACCCCAGTTTGGTGGCGCGATGACAAAAGTCGATATCCTCGCTGGTGCTAAAAGAAGGATCAAAACCACCGATCGTTTCGAAGGAAGTCCGGCTGAGAATAGTGTGACCGCCGGGAAGAAAAGACGTTCTTGGATTCTCGTAGCCGCCAACAAACCAGTAGTAAAGTGGCCGAGGCGTGTCTCCGAAGGGTTGGTAGTGAGAGCCGAGGATGTGCGAGGGACCGCAGAGCAAAGATTCCAGGTACGGTGAAACGTTTTCGAGCCAATCTTGGGAAAGACTCACATCCGAGTCAATAAATACAAGTATTCTACCGCTGCTCTTTCTTGCACCGGCATTTCTTAGTTCGCTGATGCTGAATTCCGGTTCTACTATGCAAATGCAACCGAGGCCCTCGGCTATGTCGATGGTTCCATCGGAACTGCCGTTATCAGCGACAACTATCTCGAACCCGACCGCAGAGGATCGGAAATTCTCTCTGATATCGCGAATCGTCTGTTCTATGTAGCGTTCCTCGTTAAAGGTCGGAATAACGAACGAATAGGTGGTATCAGGGTTTGAGTTTGACAATTCTTGCTCTCAATGTTTGTTGGAAATTGCGCCTCTAACGGCAAGAGATCACGTCCGATATTATGGGATTCAGCTGTTCAATACTAGAGATGCTTCCTCCGCGCCTGCGATGCCCGGTATATCGCTATGATTGAAATACGGCAAGGTATTGATCAACCATGTTCGAAAAGCTGTAGTCTTGTACGGCGCGCCCACGCGCGTTGCGTGCCATTTCGTTTCGCGTCACACGATCGTCCAGCAGTGTGGTCAGGGCGTCGGCAAACAACTGAGGATTCTCGCGCGGTGCCAGGAGGCCGACGGTGTCATCGATCACCTCCGGAACTCCGCCGACGGACGTAGCAACGACCGGCAATCCGCTGCTCAGTGCCTCAAGGATGGCCAGTGGCACTCCCTCACGTCGCGACGGTAGAGCAAATATGTCGAAGGCACGCAACCACTGCGATACATTCGTCTGAACACCGGCGAGCAAGACTCTCTGAGACAGGCCCAGCGACTCGACTAGCGATTCGACCAGGGCTCGTTCGGGCCCGTCTCCGACTATAACCAGTCCGACATCCGGATATTGATCGACAGCCAATTTATGAAATGCCCGAATCAGATTCGGAACGTCTTTATCCCGATGAAGTCGACTCACGCAGCCGATGATTGTGTGCATTCCAAATTTTTCGATCGCCTTACGCACGTTGGAATCGGCGGGACCAGGAGAATGTCTCTCGGTATCGATACCGTTTCTGATGAGGGCAAGCTTGTTTTCCGGAATTCCAATTTTATCTCTGAAAAACTGTTGTAACTCTTTGTGGATCACAGTTATCGTATCAGCCTTCGGTCCCATGCGGATTGATCGATTTGTGAGCTTTCGATTTCCGCTAAAATGTTGGTGCGCGTGCTCAGTGACGACGATTTTTGGTATCCCGGCGAGTCTTGCAGGGCGCAGGCAATGAAAAAAGACTGCCATATGGTGGCAATGCACGACATCGTATTTCTCGCGCCGAAAAAGCCTATACAAAAAAGCAGGTACTGTGAGCCGCTTGGCGATCGAGGTGCCGTGAAAATCAGCCGAATAGGTGTCTATTTCTGACTTCGCCAAGTCAGGTGTGAACGACCCGTCACCGACGAACGTCGTCAGCATGTCACATTGATGCCCTCGGGCTTTGAACTCGTTCGCGAGCGCAAGAGCCAGCGTTTCAGAGCCACCCATTGTGTTTGAATATATGGCTTCGATAATTTTCAAGTTCTCTCCTACGAGGGCATTCGCTACCTCGTTCTGAGTATATCTACCGGCACAGTGTGCGTCAGATTCTATTATACTTCGGCTATTCGAGGTTTTCGGTGTACGAATTGACGAATATATCCAGACCCAGCGCTCGATCAGTCTTGCTTGACGTGCAGGATGATTCGGTTTCCGACGAAGAGATTGACGGTCGTGAAAAGCAGTTTTTCAATCAGCTGGTGCTGGCGAATGGGACTCTCAAGACAACGTTCGCTGGCCGATTGTCAGACGTAAACACGGCAATTAACGGTCTACTAACGGAGTTGGGTCGTGAGGTGCGTATCCTGGATATCGCAGTGTCATCCGGCATTACGACCTACGAATGGGCAAGAGCGCTGGACGGTGCGGAAGTCGTCTACTCGATGGACGCCTTTGACCTTTGTGTGGACGGTGTAATCTATTCGCGGGAAGACACTTTCAACGTTTTGGTTGATTCGGATAACAGGCCTCTGCAATTCGAAGTTCTTGGCCGGGTTGTGGAAAATTCGTTTGGAGAATCGATATCAAGAAAACTCAAGCGATTTGTGCCGGTAGCCGCACTTAGGGTTGCTCACGGGATATATCGACACCTTCCGGGGGCGTACACGCAACGAATTCCAGTAAAACTGGTTACGCGCCACCTCCGAAAGTCGAAGAATATTCAGGTATTTGAATACGACCTTGAATCTATTGAACAACTACCACGTTCGTACGACGTGATCCGAGCGGCAAATATTCTGAATCTGGCCTACTTCGATACTTCGTTCATCAAGGATGCCGTATTGAAGGTTGCAGCCAGGCTCAACAGTGGTGGATACTTTTGTGTCGTTCGGACACACTCGGATGCGAGCAATCACGGCACTGTATTCAAGAAACACAGCGGCGGATTGCGCCCGATTCTGTCGATCGGCAGCGGTTCGGAAATCGAGTCTATTGTTGCCTCGATCCGGTAGTCGCCGTGTCCGGGTAGACCGCTGTCCGCCTACTGATCAAGCCAGAGTTCATCGCCTTCGGCACGCCACTTGATGTAGTCAAAAGACAGGAAGAATTGCTGATTGAACAGTTTGCCATTGTTTCTTGCAGCGCTCAGGCTATTTAGTGCTCCCGCACCGAACAGCTGGTCCGCCCAGTCTCTGAAGCGGCGATCTCCGGTCTCTTTCCACAGCCAAGCGTAGGCAGGAGCTATCATCAGGTTCAAGCCCGGCGCAAGTGAAGGTGAATTCGACGTTTGGTAATAAAAGCTCGCGTAGCCTTGATTATCTGGCTGCCACATTGTGATGTTCTGGCTTGTATCGTGCGTGGCCTCGAGAACTGCCCACTCCGCGACATCGGCAAGTGCATCAATGATGGTTGGCCAGGTCACGGTCTGAGCGCCCGCCGTAGTTCCCTGACCGTAGTCCATAGGGTAAGTTGTGCGCCAGTACTGGTTCTCGTCATTACCCAGCTCGCGCTCCCACTCAATATAGGTAATCAGCGAGTGCGCGGTCAGCGCAAACATGAACGGCGCGAATCGTGGTACTCCAACGTCCGGTGTCCCCCGGTAGTCTCCGGTCCGCCACTCGTACAAATGAGACCCCATCCAGGGAAGAAAGGTTTCGAGTCGAGCTTGATTGCCTTCGATGCGCCTGGTTGAACCCGCTCTCTCGGCGTGAATGTTTGAGACGACTGCAAGCGCGACGGGTCGGGAACGATGTTCCGATCCGCCTTGGCCCCTGCCTTCGGATACCCGGGAAAATGCCGGGTTGTCTCGAAGCATTTCAAGTTCCTGGAGCGTAACACTATCGTCTAGTACGAACTCTCCGTACATGCCGTGCGTAAATCGCCGCAAACCCTGCGTTGTGTAGCCCGTGTTCGTAAGGTAGGTTCTGAAGACTTCGTTGCCCCAGTCGGCATACGTCAGCCACGGTTCCGCGGTACCGAAATAATCGGCGAATCGCTGGAACGTGTTCGCGGTGCCGTAAAATTCGTGGAAAAACTTATCGCTTTGCGAGTTAGGCCCGGCGGGGTCCATATAGCTTCCCCAGCGTGGCCCCTGATCGAGCATTGTTACCTCAAGCGCAGCCAGCTCAGGAATCGCGTCGCCAAACGATGTGGTGAACGACCATGAGAACGGTGTCCCGAGGGATTCGCCGCTGGTGCTGCTGACAGAAGATGCGACCTGAACACTGTGAAACATCCCGATATCCAGATTGTTCGACGGGGTGAAGACAATCGTGTTCCCTTCGACTGTAAGCGAACCGCCGACCGATCCGTTTCTATCGCTAACCGTAACGCTGGTGCTGCTAACCGAGCCCGGGTTGACCGCGGACGTGAACGTGACGCGAACCACAGTTCCAACATCCGCGGAAGAATTCTCCGATGGCTGTTGGCCGGAGACGGCCATACCGGTAACGACTTCGTTGCTTAGCACCTCAACGCCGAATTGAGGTAGAGAGGACTGAGTCGACGCGTCGCTTACACTAATGCGAATATCGGGGTACATGCCGATAGTGGCTAACGTAGGAACGCCGGAGAGAGCGCCGGTCGATGTATCGAACGATGCCCAACCGGGCAGATTCGATATCTGAAATGTGAGCGTATCACCGTCAGGATCCGACGCCGAAGGCGAAAACGAGTAGTTTTCGCCGACTGTGACAGAGGCAGCGGGAGACCCGGAAATTGTTGGTGCGGAATTGCCAGTACTTGGCGGAACAGGCGTGACAGCGCCGTTGCCGCCATCAGATGTTTCAGCCGACAGGCAGCCACTCAACAATATCATCGGTGCAAGACAAAGAATTACTTTCCTAACGGCGCTCTGTATTTTCATCGCATCCACTGTGTTATGACCTCAACGTTAAAACCTGACGATGTGCATTAAGCATCCGGTTTAGCACGAAGAAGAACAGTGTAGGAGCCGTAGGGAAAGACCAAAGCAATTAGAGTGCTTTAGTATCCTGGCGACCCCGCTGTCCTAGGCTCTCGCCCTTAGACC
>VAPL010694414.1_pt1 | contig 25934 bp, 22 predicted proteins | sample 3395061 | NCBI WGS metagenome assembly VAPL01 (sample SAMN08290444, study PRJNA428436) | hydrothermal vent metagenome | isolation source: Deep-sea hydrothermal vent chimney 2 | place: Pacific Ocean: Juan De Fuca Ridge | depth 2182 m m | reverse complement strand
TTACCTGGTCATCAGATTGATCTGGTAGAGCAGCGAGGTTTTACAGTATACCGGTTGCCGTTTGTGCCAGGATTGCAGTATGAGAATGGTAATCAACATGGTGACTGGCTTGGTCTAAGTTGGCAAGATGATTGCCAGCAAACAAATAATGTCTTCCAGAAAGATGATGCGAAACCAGAATGGATTGTAGTGGATCATTACTCTCTAGATAATAATTGGGAGAAAAAATTTCGTGAAATGGGGGTTAAGCTTCTTGTTGTCGATGATTTGGCAGACAGAGAACATGATTGTGATTTACTATTAGATCAAAACCTATATGCTAATTCAATAGAAAGATATTTGAATTTATTAAATTCTAGTTGTGTTCCTCTGTTAGGCCCGAACTATGCTTTACTACGATCAGAGTTTTCCAAATTACGTGCCAATTTAAATGACAATAATTATAAAGAGTTTCGAGTATTAGTTTTTTTTGGTGGATCTGATGTTACGGATGAAACGTCGAAAACCTTAACGGCAATTGAAATTCTTACTGATTTGTCGTTACAAGTTGATGTTGTAGTTGGTGTGGGACATGAGAATAAAGAAAATATTAAAATGAAATGTTCACAAATGACTAATGTGAATTACCATTGTCCTGCAAATAATATGGCTAAGTTGATGATGTCTGCAGACCTTTCAATATCTGGTGGTGGCTCCACTACATGGGAGCGATGCTGTTTAGGACTACCTTCTTTGACGATTAACGTGGTTGAACACCAAGTCGCAATTACTGAAGGTGTTGAACAAGCAGGGGCTGCAATTAATCTTGGAATGGCAAATGAAGTTTCTATAGAATTGATTTGTTCTTCAGTACGACGATTAGTTACTGAACCAGAATTGTTAGATGATATGCGTTCATCTGGAATGCGTTTAGTCGATGGCCTAGGGGTTTCTAAGGTTATTGATGAAATGAACCGTCTTAGCTAAGAACTATTATTATGAATATTCTATTGCTAGGCAAATCCTCAAAAAGACTCGATGAATGTTTTGTTAATTTTGGAGATGACATTTGTGTTACCACTGAAAAGTTGAATGTAAATTCTAGTGAGCTAGCGAATAGTGATCTTATATTAAGTTATGGCTATCGTCATATACTTGCTAGCGATATTATTGATAAATTTCCACATAGAATTATCAATATGCATATTTCGTATTTACCATGGAACCGCGGTGCTGACTGTAACCTGTGGTCATTTTTAGATGATACTGAAAAGGGGGTTAGCATCCATCATATGGATGCAGGTCTTGATACTGGAAAGCTAATAGTACAGAGGCATGTGAAACCGACTGACTATGATACTTTGCGCACTAGTTATCAGCGATTAAAAGATGCTGTTGAAAACTTGTTAATTGAAAATTGGGCAGAAATACGATTGTGTAAGTTGATTGGAAAAGTACAAGCTGGCGTAGGTTCTTATCATCGTAGTTCTGATAAAAATGCGGTGCAACATTTTCTTGATGATGGATGGGATACTCCAGTAAAGAACTTACGAGAAAGTTATCTGGCTTATTTAGAAAGTCAATAAAACTAATAGTTGTGTTTTGGCATTTAATTAGTGCTTAATAAGCTTTAGGAAATATTGGATAAAATGGAAATAGCAGGAAGAGAAATCGGTGCGGGCCACCCGCCATATATTATTGCTGAATTATCAGGTAATCATAATGGCTCACTTGATAGAGCGATTGAAATAATTAAAGTTGCGAAAGAATCTGGTGCTGATGCAATGAAGCTTCAGACCTATAGAGCAGAAACGATGACGTTAGATGTGGATCATCCTCGTTTTAAAGTCAATGGTGGGAGTCCATGGGATGGCGACCATTTGTTTGATTTATATAATAATGCTTCTACCCCTTGGGAATGGCATGAAACATTATTTAATGTAGGCAAAGAGATTGGCATTACGGTGTTTAGTAGTCCATTTGATTTTGACGCAATTGAGTTGTTGGAAGGATTGGATGCGCCAGCTTATAAAATTGCGTCATTTGAACTAGTAGACTTAGAATTAATTGCTCGCTGCGCTAGTACGGGTAAACCTCTTATTATGTCTACTGGAATGGCATCAATTGTAGAAATTAGTGAGGCAGTTGAAACTGCGCGTAAAAATGGTGCTAAGGAAATTGCTTTATTGAAATGTACGAGTGCTTATCCAGCACCTTATAATGAAATGAATCTACGTACCATTCCGCATCTTTCACAAACATTCGATGTTATAAGCGGTTTATCGGATCATACTTTAGGGATTGGTGTTTCGATCGCAGCAACTGCTCTAGGCGCTCATATAATTGAAAAGCATGTCACTTTAGCAAGAGCTGATGGTGGCGTTGATTCTACATTTTCATTAGAACCAGCAGAGCTAACTTTGTTAGTCTCTGAATGCAAAAATGCATATGAATCATTGGGTGAGGTTACTTATGTCAACGGTGATACTGAAAATTCATTTAGACAGTTCAGGAGATCCTTATTCTTTGTGCGTGATGTGTCTGCGGGATCTGTAATTGTAAAAGATGATATTGCAGCAATCCGACCAGGTGACGGTCTTGTGCCTAAATATAAACAAGCAATTATTGGTAGAGTAGTTAAAAACAATGTGCAAAGAGGTACGCCAGTTTCTTGGGAATGTCTAGTGTAATGTGTAGGCTTGCTCAGGGGTTATAGTTATGAGGTTTTTCAAAGAAAAAATAAGACGACTCGTTATTATAGGTATGAATGATTTAGCCTGTGAAGCGGTGGTTTTTTGCAAAAAAAATGATATTGAAGTTTATGTTATATCAGGACAGCGTTTTAGAGACTTACCTAGTTTAGAAGATGGCTTTGCTACATGTTATGAGCGAATGGAGAGTGAAGGCGTAAATGTCATCGAGCATAGTCAGATAAACCGGCAACTATTAGAAGAATATTATTGTGATGATTGTGCGGTGTTTAGTTTTGATAGCCCATTTATTATCAAGCATGATATAATCGATCTGTTTAAAGGTGTGGTTTTTAATGAGCATGGCGCACGATTACCTCATGGTAAGGGTGGAGGTGGTTTTAGTTGGCGAATTATGGAAGATGACCATGAAGGAAACGTTCTATTTCATATTCTCGTAGAAGAGATAGATGCCGGACCAATTGTGTATCAAAAACCTTTTATTTTCCCAGATGACTGTAAAAAACCAGTAGATTTTATACTTTTCCAACATGAAAAAAGTTTGCAGGGCTTGCGTGAATTTCTTATATCGCTCAATGCTAACCATGACTTTGATGTGGTAGAGCAAGATAAACAATTTGAAAGTTATATGCCAAGATTGCACACAGCTACCCAAGCATTCATAGATTGGTCGTGGAGTGTGGAATATGTATATCGATATATATTAGCTTTTTCAACCCCATATGAAGGTGCCAAAACATTTATTAATGGCAAAAATATATATATTTATGATGCGTATGTTGATAAAACTATTATACATACACATCCATACAAATTCGGAATAATATTTAGCATTGATGCTCATAAACTTAAGGTTATTTGTGAATCAGGAACATTAGTTATAACAAGTTATAAAGTTGAGAATGACTATAGGCCACAACTTGGAGATAGATTGAATACACCGATCTCAGTTATGGATGGTATATATTCCTCGCGTGTTATTTATAATGCCGATGGATTGAAAGAGAATAAATTTTGAAAAAAGGTTTAGATTATTTTATTGCAGACAGTCCTAATGAAATAGAGTTAATGGAAACCCATAACAGAAATGGCATGCTTGTCTTGTTATCGAGTAACGTGGGTTTTGAGAATTTAAAAAATATTCGTTCACCTTATACTTTTTATGATGAGCATATTGAAGAACAAGACTGGCAGAAGATTGCTTTAAACGTGCAAAATTTTTTATGGACATGGTTTATTGATGACGCTGGTAATGATAAAAGCCGTTTTAATGATTGTTCGCTGGGTCTATCCTTTGCAGGGCCAGTTGAAGTGTTGGTTACTACAATCCAACGATACCTTTTTTCCTTTCGGAATTTACTTTCAGTCGATGATAATGTTTACATTGCGACAAATACTGAAGATATATTTTTTGCGATTATTCATTCTCTACATAAAGAAATCGGTTTTTGTTTGCATATAATAGATAAGGATGCTCCGCTAGGATGCACAAAAACAGCTTCATGGGATCCTAATCTTCGTAAATATTATTTATCTAATAATTTTTTAGGAGGAAGCTTCTTTAATATATTAGTTGGATGGTTTGCTAGGGCAGTTAACTTATTGAGTAAAGAAAAAAATGACGTTTTAATTATGTCGGCTGGTAAACTAGATGGTTATTTTAGAAGTTATTTGTATAGAGATAGTAAGGTTAATTATGTTCTGCCAATTAGATACTTTATAAAAAAAATATCATTAAAATCTTCTAATTTAAATAAAAGTTTTTATTTCCATTCTGCAGGTTGGCATCAAAATAAAAATACACAAGATATGATTGGCTTGTTGAAATTGAATATCGGTTCTAAAGTAAACTGGATCGAAAGCAACTGTTTATTTGATGTTTTAGATCGCCATATATTCAGATATTTTGGTGGGGCAATTAAGTATTATTGTAATGCTAAAACTATGCTTTTAAGTTCTAAACCTAAATTATTAGTGGCATCTGTTGAGTCTTGGCCGACACAAGTATTGGTAGCACAAGCTGCAAAATCCTTAAATATATTAACTGCAATTATTCCACATGGCCTTTGTGGTAAAACATATAAACCATTGAGGGTAGGTGAAACAAAGGTTTTTGATCTTTGTTTTGCGTTTGGAAATAATGATGTAATGGAATGTCTTGATAAGGGCGTGGAGAAGGAACGTATCTTTATTACATCATTCCCATATTTTTCCAGGTTTTTACCGCTACGCAAAAACTCTTTAACAAAAACAAATAAACCGAAGGTGCTTATTTTAGTGCCTGATTTCTCTAATATATCACCGGACTCTTCGACAGAAGAAATTTACACTTTTATGATTGATGTGGTCGCAATGCTAAACATTATGCAGTGCGAGATAATTGGTTTCAAAGGTCGGAATGATGATTTTTTTAGTAGGTTAGGTTTTAATGAAAAAGTGACGATAAACAATAAAGATTATCCTTTGATTACCGGATATGAAACCTTTCCCAAAGTCGCGAAAGAAGCTGATTTTATTATTGGTCCAATATCAACATCAATTATTGAAGCAGGACTATTAGGAGTAGATTATTATCCTTTTAAATCTATAAATCAAAATTTAATGATGTCTATATCAAAACCCATATATAAAATACTCCATGTAGCAAAAAATATAAGTCAACTTAAGGATAATATTGTTAACAAACGTATTTATCAGGATGATTTTTGCGTTACAGATTTAATTAGCCTGAAAAAATCGCATAGAGCCGAGGAATTATTTTTGAATTTTGAAGACTCTTTAAATAAAGCGATGGTTTCAAATGTATTATTGTAATTTAAATATTTGAGAAGAGATTATGGAAGTATATATTCATGTAGGTTATCCTAAAAATGCTTCAACTACATTACAAACAGATATATTCCCTACCTTTAAGAATGCTCTATATATAGGTCGAAAATACGATTCTGGGGAATCTTTTGGAACTAAGGAATTAACAAAAGCATTTTATGATTTAACCATGTATGATTCTATTGATTGTGATTTAGAATCTATAAAAAAATTAATAAATACATATATAGATAATCAGACAGAAAAATATGAAAAGCTGGTTATATCATCAGAGGCATTTTCTAGTAACATGGCAGATCGTTTGGTTATGGCTGAACGACTAAAAACATTATTCCCCAATGCGAAAATAATGATAGTTATTAGAGAGCAAATGAATGCTTTAAGATCTATGTATGCTTTTCTTGTGTTGCAACGGGGCTTAAATGTAAATATATCATATGGACGACCGTCTATCGCAAGTTTTGAAAAATGGATTATTGAGCAAGAAAATATTTTAGGTAGAAGTTTTATAACAACGTTAAAATATTTTGAATATATTTCGATGTATAAAAAACTTTTTGGTAATGATAGTGTTGCGGTATTTCTATTTGAAGAGTTAGTTCGGTTTCCAGAAGTATTTTACAAGAAACTGGGTAAGTTCTGTGGCGAGGATCTGTTGAAAAATATTTCGGCTATGAAAGTGCCAACGCGAAACAAAGGTCTAAAATCACATGCGACTACATATTATCGACTCAGAGCCATGCTTCCTAATGTATCGTTGTCAAAATATATTCCCAAGGTTGTAGTGCTCGCATGGAGAAATTTTTTAAATAAAGATATATACCCTGATAAAAAAGAATACCTTCCCCCTGAGATTGAGAGGGCATTGTCAGATTTATATAGAGCTAATAATAAAATGCTGGTAAAAGATATTAATATAAATATATCGGAATATGGCTATTTAGTATAATTAACTAATAATGTGATTGTTGCATATGAAAAAATATCCAGATTGGTTGTTCGACTATAAGAATGATATATTCTCACAAAATGGTGAAGATGGTATTATTGAGAAAATCATTGAAACTCTCCCAGTAGTAGATGGGTGGTGTGTGGAGTTTGGTGCTTGGGATGGTGTGTTTTTAAGTAATACTGCAAACTTGATTAAGAATAAAGCATATTCAGCTGTCTTGATTGAGGGTGACTCAAATAAATATGAAGAACTTAAACAAAACTATGTGAATTCAGAAAATGTATTTTCTGTAAATTCATTCGTGGGATTCTCCTCAGATGATAATCTGGATACGATTTTATTTGAAACACCTATCCCCATTAATTTTGATTTATTGTCGATTGATATTGATGGTAATGATTATCATGTGTGGAAAGAAGTTTCTATCTACTCTCCAAAAGTTGTTGTTATTGAGTTTAATCAATCTATACCTACTGAAGTTAAATTTATTCAAGATGCTGATCATACGATAAGCCATGGTTCAAGCTTGCTTTCATTAGTTGAGCTAGGCAAAGAGAAAGGCTATGAGTTAGTATCTGTTTTGTACTGTAATGCTTTTTTTGTCAAAACTGAATTTTTTGACTTTTTTGAAATAAGTAATAATACACCTGAAAAGTTGCGTCGTTGTCTACAAGATATCACATATCTCTTCACAGGTTATGACGGTAGACTCATAATTCATGGGAGCTGTCGGTTACCATGGCATGGCATTAAAATTGAAAAAAACAGCATACAACAACTTCCTAAAATGTTCCAACAGTTGCCTACTCAGTACTCAAGGTTAACAATGCTGTTATTTAAAGTTTACCGGGTTTGGAAGATGCTGTTAGATTGCCCATTAATTACGATTAAAAAAATATATTCTCGCGTAATGAAGTCTATATGAAATTTATTTTATTGAATGTCTCAATATTTATGTTCGTGACACGAAAAACTGTATCGTATCATAACGCTCGATGAGTACTTGAAAATAAGTTCTGTACACGAGTTTAATGTCTCGATATACAGAACCTACTCATAAGGAAGGATTTTATGAGTTAGTTTTAATTTTTGATTCATATTTGGTCTACTGAAAATAAAGGTATCATTATAAATGTGCAAGATTCCATATTAATGGAAAAAGTTTTATTTTAGCTCCATTTCCCTTTTATTTAGCAATTCCTGGGTTAACGAAGTAATGCTACAGAATATGATGCTTAAATGCTTTTGAGTTTCAATACCGTATGTTAAATAAGAGTCTAGAGTGCAGATATTAAAATATGAATAATAATTATCGTATGAGAATGAAATCTTACATGAGTGGGGCTCAGTTTCAGGTGTTTTTATGAAAATAAATTTAGGCGCTGGCAATGATATTCGTGATGGATATATAAATCACGATATCACCACGTTACGTGGTATTGATGTTGTTCATGACTTAAATGTTTTTCCTTGGCCATGGGATGATGGTTCTATTAGTGAAATTGTGGCTATGGATGTCATTGAGCATCTTGATGATTTTGTTCGAGTGATGGAAGAGTTATATCGTGTACTGAAACTAGGCGGCTTGCTGAAAATAAAAGTACCATATTGGAATTCCGTATCTCGTCATGCAGATCCAACTCATAAGAGAGGATTCCATGAATTGACATTTAGATTTTTTGATCCTGCTTCAGTTTATTGCAAAGAAAGATATTATTATACGCAAGCCCGGTTTCATGTTAATAAAGAAATGTTTATTTTGGCGCCATTTCATCCTTATTTTGCTGTTCCCTGGGTTAAAGAAATAAAAGTACAGGGTAGGTTTGCTAAACGTTTTGTTGGTTTCATTGGTAATATGATTTCAAATTTGATATTGGATCTGGATTTGGTGTTAGAAAAAACCTTATCAGATGATAATAAATGAAGATAGCAATATATTGGGAACAGCATGAATGGGGCGGAGTTGATTCGCATCTGCTAACATTGTTATCAACATGGCCTGAGGCAAATGATGAATTTATTTTATTTTACAACAAGGGAAACCTTGGTCTTAATCGAATAAAAGATGACTTAAGGAAAATTGAAAATATAAAATTGTTAGGAGTTTCCTCATTTTCATATAATTCAATCATTTCAAAGCTACCAAATTCTATAATATTTAGATTGTTACGTCCGCTACTTTATTTTTGCCAACCCGTCTTTTTCTTAATAATGGTTTTGAGATTAAAGTCTGTTTTTAAGGCTGAGGAAGGAGTTGATGTTTTACTTGCGAATAATGGTGGTTACCCAGCAGCATGGGGGTGTATAAGTTCACTTGTTGCTGCAAAAAAAATTGGAATTAATGCTCGTTTGTTATTGGTGCATCATGAGGCAACTTGTCCAAATATATTTATGAGTTGGTATGAGCGTTATATTGACAGAATCGTTGTAAATTCATCTGATGCGATTATCTGCCCTTCATATGCTACACGGCGAACGCTCTTGGAGCGACGGTGGTTTATGGCGAATTTAATTCGTCTTCGTGTTATTTATAATAGCGTACAAGAAAATACCACCTCTTCTTCTGAGGTTGCTAATATCAGGAAACTGATTAATGACAAAGTTGCAGTTCTTGTAGGTATAGTTGGGCGAGTCGAATCCTATAAAGGACATGAAGATATTATCTTTGCTATTTCAAGGCTGAGTGAAGAACATAAAAAAAACATTAAGCTTGTTGTCATTGGGGCTGGTGATAATAACGAGATTCATAGGCTCAAATCGTTGGTTGAAAAATTCAATATTTCTAACAATGTATTTTTTCTTGGCTACCTAAATGGGCCATCTATAGAAATAATCAGGCAACTTAACCTACTTGTTGTCGCAACTAGAAGCTTTGAGGGATTTGGATTAACAATAGCAGAATCAATGGTCGCTGGTACACCGGTGTTGGCTACTAATGTAGGAGCCATCCCGGAAATATTAAACTCATCGGTTTCAACATTAGTTAATCCATGTTCGCCAAGTGAACTTGCAAAGGCAATGACTGACTTTCTAATAAATAAAAGAGCTTGGCTCAAGAAAGCAGAGCTAGCACAAGAGCATGTTAAAGGTATTGGTCCAGGTATGGCTGAAGAATATCGAAGGCTAATCTTGGAATGTTGTGATTGATATTAATGTAGTAAAAAATAATGAATTAAGTATTTTACGTTGTTATTGATGATGACATACGCCATATTTCTATATTTAGTAACTCACCCAAGGAAAGGGGAACACTCAAAAATATTCAAAGAGTAAAGTCTATTTAATCTGCTTTATTTATCGCTTGCGTTATATTTACTGTGATTAAGAGGGATTTTGCATAATTAATATATGAAATATATTTCCCGTGAGGGATGTTTCAATACTTATTCATCTGAGGTACGTTTATGAAAGTTGTAATTCTTTGTGGGGGATATGGGACTCGAATCCGTGATGTTTCTGAAGATATTCCAAAACCAATGATACCAATTGGCCCATACCCAATTGTGTGGCATATCATGAAATACTATGCTAGTTATGGCTTTAATGATTTCGTTCTATGTCTGGGTTACAAAAAAAATGTATTTAAAGATTTTTTCCTAAATTATGAAGCACATACTAAGGATTTTACAATCTCGCTCGGTCGCTGTAATGAGATTGAATTTCACACCAATCATGATGAGTCAGATTGGAAAGTAACGCTTGCAGACACTGGCCTTAATTCATTAACAGGTGCAAGAGTATCAAGAATTAGGAAGTATATCGGTAATGAGGACTTTTTATTAACTTATGGTGATGGCGTGGGTAATATTGATATTGCCAAGTTATTTGAATTCCATAAGTCACATGGAAAAATCCTTACAGTTACAGGCGTTCGTCCACCAGGTAGATTTGGTGAGTTGATGACAGAAAATGGGAAAGTTGTAGAATTTAATGAAAAACCACAGGCGAGTGGAGGCGTAATTTCCGGTGGCTATTTTGTTGCAAGTCCCCAAATTTTTGATTATCTTAACGATGATGAAAGCTTAATGCTAGAAAAAGAGCCAATGATGAAACTTGTTCAGGATGGTCAGTATATGGTTTATGAGCATGATGGCTTTTGGCAGCCAATGGATACTAGTCGTGAGTACTCTCTTCTTAATGATTTATATAATAAAGGGACTGCTCCATGGGTAAGATGGTAGAAACTGAATATTTAAAGGTGTTTTCTGGAAAGCGAGTTATGCTTACGGGGCATACTGGCTTCAAAGGAACCTGGTTGGCCTTCTTACTTAAAGAGTTAGGTGCCGAAGTGCTTGGCTATGCTCTCCCTCCCGCTGCAGATAAAAATCATTTTGATTTATTGGATATGAAAAACCAAATTCATCATGTTGAAGCCGACATAAGAGATGAAAAGAAACTCATAGATACAATGTTGAATTTTAAGCCTGACTTTGTCTTTCATTTGGCAGCACAGGCGTTGGTTTGGCAATCGTATTCAGAACCCAAAATGACATTTGAAACGAATGTAATAGGTTCAGTTAATCTGTTAGAAGCGGTGAGAAAATGCGATTCAGTTCGTTCGCTTGTTTATATAACATCAGATAAGTGTTATGAAAATGTCGAATGGATTTGGGGATATCGAGAGAATGATAGACTTGGTGGGCGCGATCCTTATAGTGCCTCTAAAGCTGCGGCAGAAATGGCATTTTCTTCATACGAGCTTTCCTTTTTTCACGAGCGGCCTGATCTTGGCGCTGCAAGTACACGTGCTGGTAATGTGGTAGGTGGAGGGGATTGGTCTGAAAATCGTATTATTCCTGATTGTATAAGAGCCTGCGAGGCTGATAACCCAATATTTATTCGTAATCCTGGTGCGACACGACCTTGGCAACATGTGTTGGAGCCACTTTCTGGTTATCTTATGTTAGCGGCACGTCTTTATGATGAGCCTAAAGCATATTCAGGAGCGTGGAATTTTGGCCCACCTTCAAGCCAGGTGCGTACCGTATTAGATGTTGCAACTCACATAGTGAATCGACTTGAAAAGGGAAGTATTAGCAGCGATAAAAATGCAAAAAAATTCCATGAGGCACAATTATTGCAACTAAATTGCGATAAGGCTCATCAGTGTCTTGGCTGGTACCCTAAATGGGATGTGGAATACACGCTTAATATGACTGCGGATTGGTATAAAGAAATAAATCTTGGAAAAGATGCAAAAGATGTAACCAGAGATCAATTATTTGAATATTTTCCTGAGCTTAATATTTCTTGATTACGATTTGTACGGTGAAGGGATATTATAAAATAAGCAGTAAACTCGTTAAATTTAGATAATGCTTCATAATGACCAATGTGCTTAACTGAAAATTAAAAGGAAAATGTTTTGAATACTAAATTAAATATCTTGTTTCCGATTGAAATCGAAAAGCGAGAGTTGGACTATAAGCTTTTCTTAGCCTGTATGGTTGCGCAAAAAAATAATAAAATATATATAGGCCAGCATGATTATTTATATGGTTTAAGTAAAAATATGTATGGTGGTATATATGTAGGTAAGAATCTATTTTCAATCGGTAGCGATGGTGCATGGCGTAGTGAAAAATATTTTAAATTAAATAACAATAGGATTAAAATGTTACATCTTGATGAAGAAGGTGGAATCTTCTGGGGTGGAGAGAATTTATGGCGAGACTGGTTAAAAGTAAGAATAGATCTAAATTCAATAAAAAGTGAAGATTATATTTGTACTTGGGGAAGCTTCCAGAATGATTTTTATAAGTCGAATACAGCATTAAATAAGGAGCATGTTTTGACAACAGGTACGCCTCGGTTTGATTTGCCAACGATGAAATATCGCAAATTCTATGAAGATGAGGTAAATGAAATAAATAATAAATATGGAGATTTTGTTTTAATAAATACCAATGTTGGTTTTGCAAATAACTCATTAGGCTTAAAAGATACTTTTTCTCCACGTTGGGGTTATGATGTTAACGACAAACAAAAACAGAAGCTTCTTATTTCAAGATGGTCATATAATGCGAAGACTCAAGCAGAATATATTAAAATGGTGTTTGAGTTAAGTGTTGCGTATCCAGATACTCATTTTGTTATACGGCCACATCCTGGTGAGAGTACGAATATTTATGATGTGGTGTTTGCAAATAGCAATAATGTATCAATCGATAGACAGGGAAGTGTTATACCTTGGTTGCTAGCGTGTAAAATATTAATTCATGATGGATGTACAACTGCGGTCGAGGGTTATATTGGCGGTGCTAATGTAATAAATTATCAACCTTTTTTCCAGGAGGAATCGAATTATCTTATAGCAAACAGTGTAGGAAAACAATGTAACAATTTAGATGATTTGCTTCCTATTGTTAATGATGTGCTTAACAATGGTGTGGCATTTGATAGTCATATCTCTGATAATCAACAAGCATTATCACTGCTTCATAATTTGAAGAAAGATCGAGAATCCAACTCTTTTGATATGCTGACGAATATAATTCTGGAATGTCAAGATAAAATGAATGGCGGTACAAAAAGTAATTTTACAAATACATATATGAATCATGTGGGAGAAAATATTTTTAACTCAGCTAAAAACGTGGTTAGGCCACTTTTTAGGGAGAAGTATAAAAGTTATTTGGCATTTAAATCTAATTTTAGCGGGTTTAATAATCAAATAATTAGTTCAAAATTAAAGACAATTCAAGAGATGCTTAATAAAGAAATAAACTATAAATATGTAAATAAGAACTTGATTGTTATATCCGTATAATATTTGTTGAGCCTGTTAATTAAATCGTGTAACTGTCCATTAAATATTACTCTAATCCACTTGATATTATCAGATGAATATACTAATGGACGAAATGTTAAAAATAATATAAGAGAGTTTCTTTAATGAACCAGGAGTTTAAATAATATGACATCTTGTTATCTTTGTAATCATTCTGATTTTAATATTCGTAAAGGTGTAGTCTGTGATGATCGCAGTGCTTCTGGTATTGGGAGCGAATCACTCAAGCCTCTTGAATGCAATAATTGTGGCCTTGTCACGTTGAGTTCATTCGACCATATTCAAGCAGGGCATTACGAAGATTCGGGTATGCATGATAATTCTTCTGAATCTATGGACGTTTGGTTTCATGAGACGGAGCAAGATGATTTAAGACGATTGGACACTTTGAAAAATATGATATCTGATGCCAGAGTTTTAGATTTTGGTTGTGGAGCAGGTGGTTTTGTGTCTAAGGCTCAAACTATGGCAAAATCAATTGCAGGAGTCGAATTAGAACAACGTGTTCATGAATATTGGGCTGGAAAAATTACCTTATATAAAGGGCTTCAGGATGCAGGTAAAGACTATGATCTAATAACAGCCTTTCATGTTATTGAGCATATAGAAGATCCGGCACAAATTCTTAAGGAACTTTCTGCATGTTTGAGTGTAAATGGTCGTATTGTTATTGAAGTACCAAGTTCGGATGATGCATTATTCACTCTTTACGAGAATGAAGGCTATCAGAATTTTGGTTATTGGAACCAACACCTCTATTTATTTAATCCGGAAACTCTTCGGCAACTAGCTAAGAAAGCAGGACTCAAAGTGATAACAGTGAAACAAATACAGCGCTATCCTTTATCGAATCACTTATATTGGTTGTGCAAGAATAAACCGGGTGGCCATATGCATTGGTCATTTATTGATAACCCTGGCTTGAGAGAAACGTATTCGAGTATGTTAGCGTCGTTAGGTAAGTGTGATACTTTACTGGCATATTTAGGAAAAGAATAACCGTGAGTTATTGTTTAGTTGAGCTATATATGTCATTTTCCACTACATTTGATTGCAAGGTAAAATAATGATGCCTAGAGTAGTCTTAATTATACAGGCTCGCATGGGTTCGATAAGATTGCCGGGTAAGTCTATGATGAGTTTAGCTGGTGTACCCCTGGTAGGTCGTATTCTTGAAAGGGTTAAACGTTGCCAATCTTTTGATGAAGTAGTCCTGGCTATACCTGATACGGAAAAAAATATTCCTCTAAAAAGTTTAGGTGAAGAGTTCGGTGTCACTGTAATTTCAGGTTCTGAAGATGATTTAATTGAACGTTTTTATCAAGCAGCCGTGTTAACTAATGCCGATATTATCGGAAGATTTCCGGCTGATAATGCAACACCTGAACCGTCTGAATTAGATAGGATAGTTAAGCATCATCTTTCGTTAGGACGGCCAGGTTTCTCTACTAATCTTACTGAAGTCTTTAAATCGGGGTATCCAGATGGGATTGGGACTGAAATATTTGACTTTTCGCTTCTAGAAAGTGCACGTAAAAAAAATCCAACTTCGATGCAAAGAGAACATATACATCTAAATTTCTTTGATTACGATACACAAAAAATTGTAGATGAAAATTGGTGTCCAGTTAGCACTATCCCATGTCCTGTAGAATTCAGACGACCTGACCTAGTGTTAGATGTTAATACCAGAGAACAATACGATTTTATGAGTGAACTTTATGAGTACCTTTATTCACGGAACCCGGATTTTCATATAACAGATATTATAAAATGGTATGATGATATTTATACTATAAATAAAACGCGCTCAAGTTTAAGCACTAATAACGAAAATTGATTTTAAAACCTAATTTTAAGTGTTCTTTAAAATCATTGCTTTTTACTACTATTTTTTATGAGGCGTGATGAATGATTGCTTTTAAGATGCGATCAATAAATCACGACTAATATTTTGTATTTATATTATTAGGATAATGTATGACTATGGAAAAACGTTTGGTTTATTTTAATGGTAAGCTCGTACCTGAAACTGAAGCGCGAATATCAATTTATGACTCTGCTTTAATGTTTGGTGATATGGTGTTTGAAATGACTCGTTCATTTAATAAGAAACAGTTCAAGCTTCGAGAACATATTGAGCGTCTTTATGATGGAATAAAAATATTACGCATTCCTTTAACGATGACACCAGATGAAATGGAACGAGCATGTTATGAGACAATTGAGGCAAATGAACACGTTTTTCTGGATGATGATGAACATCGTTTAATGATTGATGTATCTCGTGGTTTGCTTGGTATTTATCAAAACATCGAAGGCCTGCATAAAGGACCTAATGTAATTATAGCCGATTTTCCATTACGTTGGTCGATTTCAGGTATGGGAGAGTTATTTGATTCTGGGATTAATGCCGTAATAACTTCTCAACGAGCAATACCGGCTGATTTACTTGATCCAAAGATTAAAAATCGTAGTCGCATTCATTATTTAATGGCAAATATTGAAGCATCTCAATATGAAGGTAATAATAATTGGGCGTTGTTACTCGATACTGATGGATTTATAAGTGAAGGAACAGGGGACAATTTTTTTATTGTTAAGAATGGTGTAGTCATTACACCAGAAGGGCGTAATATTTTACGTGGAGTTTCTCGAGCTTATGTTCTAGAAGAACTTTGTGAGGCATTAGGTGTAGCTATGGTCGAAAAAAACATTGAACCATACGATGTTTATACGGCTGACGAAGCCTTTATGACGGGTACACCTTTTTGTATGTTGCCTGTAACATCTTTAAATGGAAATGAGATAGGTTCTGGTAAAGTAGGCGCTATTTTTAGTAAATTAATTGAACAGTGGAGTAATAATGTCGGTGTGAATATCGTTGAACAAATAAAGAATTGGGATTCTCAAAGAGATCCATTAAGTAATAATTCTGCACCAACGCCTTATCAGTTCAAACGCAAGTGAGTGATGAAATTACACTATAATACATATAAAATACTGAGATAAAAATTACTGTAAAATAAGAAAAAATATAGGCTAAAGTCTTCCGTAATTCCTTGAATTTACTACAAAGTATTACCCATCCCCCACCTCGTTGACATCCCAGAACTTTGTGCTATTGTTCAACTATTGAACGGTAAAGTTATTGATATTTTCAACACAAAATATTCGATAAATGCTTAAGAATATTTTTAGAATGAGCTTTATTTGAGCCCTGCGTATAGCTCGTGAGATAGAATTTTGGTTGCGGATTGTATAAAAGAATAGAGACTTATTAGTTTTAGATTTATAAAAGCTCCCTATTTAATTAACGTGAATTTTTCTTATATTGTTGCTCATTTTGGCGCGATAGGACGGTAGTGTGTTTTAAATTATTTACCGTTTGACTAGAACTTCAAATAAAATAAATTAAGTCACAAATCCCTCGTAATACAAGGTTAATAGAATATGAATAACATTAAAAACCTTTTTCTAGAATCAATTGATACGAAACAAAAGCTAATAGCGAGCGATCAACTGGATAACCTAGCTAAGATGGGTAAGGTTATCGTAAAATCAATTCAATCGGGTGGAAAAATTCTGCTCTGTGGTAATGGCGGTTCAGCTGCCGATGCGCAACATCTTGCGGCAGAAATGTTAGTGCGCTTAAGACCAAACAATAATCGTCAACCAATACCCGCGCTTGCGCTAGCACAGGATACTTCAACTATTACTGCCTGTGGTAATGATTTTGGTTACGAATTTTTATTTGAGCGAATGGTTCGTAGCTTAGCTAAGTCAGGCGATGTGCTTATTGCAATCACAACATCAGGAAATTCAGAGAATGTCCTTCTCGCCCTAAAAGCAGCTAAAGAGCTTGGAGTTAAGTCATTTGGGTTTTTAGGAGCAGGTGGCGGTAGAGCTTTGAGTGAATGTGAAATAGCTTTTTTGGTACCGAGTGATAACACCGGCCGTATTCAAGAATCGCATATTACTGCTGGACATGCACTTATGGAATATGTTGAAGACATTTTGATTGAAGAAGGCTATTTGAACCTTGAAAAACAAGATTGTGCCACATGAATGAAGTAAGAATTGCATTAAAAGATCTAGATGCAATTATATTTGATTTTGACGGAGTATTAACAGATAACAGCGTGCTGTTAGATGAAAACGGAATTGAACATGTGCGTTGTCATCGTGGAGATGGATTAGGCTTCGACGTGTTTCGAAAATTAGGTGTAAGTGTTGTTATATTATCGACAGAAAAAAATCCTATCGTTGTTGCACGTGCTAAAAAATTAAAAGTACCGGTGTTGAGAGGTATTAGTAATAAAGTAGAGGAATTAAATCGATATGTTCTGGAAAAGGCCATAGATTTTACTAAACTACTTTACGTTGGAAACGATTTAAATGATTATCGGGCAATGAAACTCTGTGGCTATTCAGCATGTCCTGCAGACAGTCATAAACGAATAAAGGAAATTGCTACGGTTACTTTAAAAACGAAGGGCGGTCAAGGTGTTGTCAGAGAGTTGTTAGAAGAAGTTCTGCAACTCGATATTGTTGAAGTACTATATCCAAATTGAGGGAATAAAATCATGTCTATATTTTGTATTGCAGAAATCGGTATTAATCACAATGGCGACCTTTCTATTGCTAAAGACTTAATAGATGTCGCAGTAGATGCAGGTTGTGATGCAGTTAAATTCCAGAAAAGAGATTTAAACCTTGTTTATACACAAGATTTTCTAGATTCACCAAGAGAAAGTTCTTGGGGAGCTACCCAGCGGGCTCAAAAAGCAGGTCTGGAGTTTGGTTTTGATGAATATCAAGAAATTGATCGATATTGTAAAGAGAAGGGAGTGGACTGGTTTGCTTCTGCATGGGATTTAAATAGTCAGGAATTTCTCCGAAAGTTTGATTGTAAATACAACAAAGTCGCTTCTGCTATGGTTGTCTATGAGGACCTTTTGGAAATGATAGCTGAAGAAGGTAAACATACCTTTATTTCTACAGGAATGACAACGTATGATGTAATCCAACAGGCTGTCGATATTTTTAAGAGAAAAAAATGTTCATTTGAGTTAGTGCATACTGTGTCTACATATCCAATGAAAGATGAAGATGCCAACCTTAATGTGATACATACTCTGAGAGACTTATTTAAGTGCAAAGTTGGTTATAGCGGTCATGAGGTTGGCCTGGCTGTATCTTATGCAGCAGCCGCGTTAGGTATCACCTCACTTGAAAGACATATTACATTAGATCGAGCAATGTATGGTTCTGATCAGTCTGCATCAGTAGAGCCAGCTGGATTAAGACAGTTGATTGGTGCTGTTCGGAAGATTGAAAGTGCAATGGGGGATGGCGTAAAACGAATTTTAGATACAGAAATACCAATAGCCATGAAACTTCGTGAACATCTCGTAGCATAAAAATTAAAACATTTTATTTAGGATATATATTTGAAAAACACAATTGGAGTCATGCAGGGTAGATTGTTACCAAAATATAAGGGTCGTTACCAGGCTCATCCTGTCGGTTATTGGCAGGATGAGTTTAAGCTGGCTAAAGATTGTGGTCTTGACAGTATTGAGTTTATCCTTGATTACAATGAAGTAGAGATAAATCCTTTACTAAAAGATGGGGGAGTAGAAGAAATTATTGACGCATGTGAGATGTCAGGTGTTGTTGTAAAAACAATTTGTGCGGATTATTTTATGGAGTCTCCCCTACATGTAGATGATGATACAAAGGTACAACAGAGTTTATCTGTATTACAACAGCTACTTACTGTATCTAATGAATTAGGCGTTACGGATATTGTAATTCCCTGTGTAGACCAATCAAGTTTAGGTACAGATGCAGCTGCTGAACGATTTGTTCATATAGTAAAACCATTACTTGATGATCTTGAAAACAAAAATATTAACCTCTCACTTGAAACAGATCTTCCTCCAAAACAATTTTTAGAATTATTAGAACAATTTGATTCAAATCGAATCACCGTAAATTATGATATAGGGAATAGTGCATCATTAGGATATAACCCGCTAGATGAGTTAGAAGCTTATGGCGATAGAATTACTGATATACACATTAAGGATCGTGTTTTAAATGGTGGCCCAGTAGTGTTGGGTGAAGGTGACGCAGACTTTAAGGTCTTTTTTAATAAATTAAAGGAGTTTAAATATCAGGGGCCTTTTATCATGCAGGCATATCGAGATGATGATGGTATCGAAGTATTTAAACAACAATTGTCATGGATAAAATCTTATCTTGAAGGGTAGTTATGTTCATAGCGTAACGATTTTTTATTAAGTTTCAACCATTGTATATATTTCTCTAAATAGTCTAAATTAAGTAGTAACTTTAACCTGAATTAGGGTATATAAACTACGACGGCCTCTATTTATAATAGGAATATCTCTTAAGGAAACAAGAAAAATAATACATGAATTTAGGACTAAATAGTAAACGATGCCTGGTCACCGGTGCATCACAGGGTATTGGAGCTGCAATTGCTAAGCATTTTCTGGAAGAAGATGCTGAAGTGTTGATTGTATCCAGAGGTTCAGAACAATTATTTGAAACGGAAAGAAAATTACAAAAATGTTTTGGTCAATCAAGGATTCAGGCTCTAACATGTGATTGTACTGACTTTAATACTTTGGAACTACTCAGAGAAAAAGTGCTTCAGAGATGGGATGGGATTGATGTTGTGGTTGCAAATATCGGTGATGGACGCAGTACTCCCGATCCATTACCAGATGCACAGCAATGGGATAAGACATGGCGAAATAATTTTGAATCAGCCCTCAATACAGCGCGTACTTTCTTACCAATGTTACGGGAATCAAAAGGCTGCTTGCTTTTCATATCCTCAATTGCTGCGATGGAGGCATTTGGTGCCCCGGTTGATTATTCTACTGCTAAGAGTGCAGTGACAGCATTAGCAAAGAATATGGCAAGAAAATTAGCACAAGAGGTACGTGTCAATGTGCTTGCCCCTGGAAATGTCAACTTCCCTGGTGGTTCATGGGATGAGAAAATTCAATCAGATCCTGAGCGTATCCAGAAAATAATTAAAGAAACAGTGCCAATGAATCGTTTTGGTACACCGGATGAAATAGCGGACGCAGCTATTTTTCTCTGTTCAGATCGTGCATCATTTATCACCGGAAGTGTGTTGGTTGTGGATGGCGGTCAAACTGTGAGAGTATTTTAATATGACTAGCAAATTAGAAAGTATTTTCCAGCTTGATAATAAAGTGATTGTGATAACAGGTGCTGCAGGTTTATTAGGTCAGAAACATGCTGAAGCAATTGCTGTCTATGGGGGAATTCCTATCTTGCTTGACCTTTCTCATAATTTAGTGGAAAACCTCGCAGAAAAGTTAAGAAAAAAATATAAGGTTGAAGCGATAGGCAAGTCTGTTGATATTACTGACGAGGCTCAAATAAAGAGTAGTGCAGAGTGGATAATGGAGCAATATGGAAGAATTGATGGATTGGTAAACAATGCAGCAAATAACCCAAAAGTAGAAGACAGTAGCGGTAAAAATTTTTCAAGACTGGAAAATTTTCCTTTAGACGTTTGGAACCAGGATATAGCGGTTGGTTTAACAGGCGCATACCTTTGTGCGAAATATTATGGCAGTAAAATTTCACAGAATAAAGAAGGTGGGACAATTATAAATATATCGTCTGATCTGGGTTTGATTGCACCGGATCAACGTTTATATAAAAAGTCTGGAGTTGCAGAAGAATTACAGAATGTTAAGCCAGTAACTTATTCTGTCGTTAAATCTGGATTAATTGGTTTGACCAGATACCTGGCAACATATTGGCCAGAGAACCATGTACGCTGTAATGCAATCTGCCCAGGCGGGGTTGAAAATGGGCAACCAGAACATTTTTTAAAGGAAGTTTCATATAGAATCCCAATGAATCGATTAGCTAAATCTAATGAATACCAAGGGACATTAATTTGGATGCTAAGTGATGCTTCAAGTTATTTAAACGGTTCTATTGTGGCAGTCGATGGAGGTAGAACGACATGGTGATGTTTAGTATGACAAATAACTATTAAAGTACGGTAATGAGTAATAATAAATCATGTTTACTGTTTGTCATACCAAGTTTGATTGGTGGTGGTGCAGAGAGAGTCTTTTTAAATTTAATTAATCATATTGATAAGGCAAAATATGATATTCACCTGGCAGTGGGGAGCAAGCAAGGTGAGTATGTTAAATATCTATCTAGTGATATAATAATTCATGAAGTAGGACACACTCGAGCATCAAAAAGTATCTATTCATTGCTCAATATAGTGTGGAAATTAAAACCTGATATTGTTTTTGCAACATTAGGATTCGTGGTTTCTTCATCTATAGCCTCTATATTTTTCCCAAAAAAAACAAAGCTAGTAGCTCGATTTGGCAATACGGTTAGCTCATATTTGAATGAGATAAAAGAAAATAATATTTTTAAATATTTTATATATTATTTTCTTAATTATGTAACTTTATATTTATCAGATATCGTAGTGGTGCAAAGCGAATATATGAAAAAAGATTTGCTGGATACTTTTTCATTGAATAAGAAAATCACAGCTAAAATTATTAAAATGAATAACCCGGTGGATCTTGGTAATATTAATAAGTTGGCGGGTAGCAAGATAGTTAACCTTACAAATTTATATCATTTATCTGGACCACATTTTATAAGTATCGGAAGCTTTAAAAAACAAAAAGGTTTCGATATATTATTAAAAGCATTTAAAATTGTTCAAGAAAAACTCCCTGAAGCAACTCTGACGATTCTCGGAGAGGGCGATGAACGTGAACAATTAGAGTTATTAATATCCAAGTTTCATATAAATGATAACGTATTCTTACCTGGTTTCAGTGATAATCCCTATACCATGCTTATTTGTGCAGATATTTTTGTGTCTTCATCGCGGTATGAAGGATTCTCAAATGCTGTATTAGAGTCTTTAGTGCTTGGTTTGCCTGTTGTCGCAACAGACTGTCCAAGTGGCATTAGAGAGTTGGTGGAAAATGAGAAGAATGGTTGGTTAGTCAGTATGCAAGGCAATTTAGTTGAAAACTTATCTGCAACAATGTTACGAGCCGTTTACCAATATAAAGAAATGGACATGGAAACTGAAAAATCAAAAATAAAGCCAAAATATTCGATAGATACAATTTCATCTCAATATGGGGAATTATTTCAATCGTTATAACATTGTTTAATTGTTTGAATTTCAAAAAATGTAGTACGGATAATAAGCACACGAATAGTTTTTTTGCTGACAACTCATTTACAGACTTGATTCGTTAAACGATACCCCTAAATGGTTCTGATGTATCCCACAGTTTTTGAATATGTAAAATGGTTGCTATAATTATTATGGATGTTGGAATAAATTAATGTGCGGATTTGTAGGTTTTCTCGGTGGGGTTGCTGAGCAGGGTATTGCAAGTGAAAAAGCCTTACTTAAAAGTATGGCTGATACAATCGTTTATCGTGGGCCTGATGATGCAGGCTATTGGTGCGATGTAGATCAGCGGGTTGGTTTGGGGCAACGGCGTTTATCAGTCGTTGACTTGTCACCTGCTGGCCATCAACCGATGCTATCGGCTAGTGGTCGATATGTCATTGCTTTTAATGGTGAAATATATAACCATTTGTTGTTGCGTGATAAGCTCGAGAAAACTGAAAAACTATCGGCATGGCGAGGCCATTCGGATACGGAAACACTACTTGCCGGCTTTGATGTTTGGGGTATACAAGCTACTGTAGAGCTAGCCATCGGCATGTTTGCCTTTGTTGTTTGGGATAAAAAAACATGTACGCTCACTTTAGCGCGTGATCGTATTGGTGAAAAGCCTCTTTATTATGGCTGGCAAGGTAATAGTTTTTTATTTGGTTCTGAATTAAAAGCGTTACGAGCACACCCTGCTTTTAAGGGACAGATTAATCGAGAGGTATTGTGTAGTCTGTTGCGCTTTAGTTATGTCCCTGCGCCGAATTCAATTTATACTGGTATAAGCAAATTGTCACCAGGCTGTCTGGTTACGGTATCGTTACAAAAGAGAGAACCCATAGTCAGTACTTATTGGTCTGGCCTAGACATAGCTGAATCAGGTGTAGCAAATAGCTTTACCGGTAGCGCAGATAAAGCGATAGATGAGCTGGAGGTTTTACTCAAAGATGCTGTGCATCAACAGATGATGGCCGATGTACCGTTAGGGGCATTTTTATCCGGTGGTATAGATTCTTCCACTATCGTTGCACTAATGCAGGCGCAATCATCACGACCGGTAAAAACTTTTTCCATTGGCTTCCATGAAGAAGGTTATAACGAAGCGGTACATGCCAAGGCTGTGGCCAGGCATTTAGGCACGGATCATACCGAGCTTTATGTTACTGCAGATCAGGCGATGGCGGTAATTCCTCATTTACCAACGCTCTATGACGAACCCTTTTCTGATGCGTCACAAATACCCACTTTTTTAGTGTCACAACTTGCAAGACAAAATGTGACAGTATCCCTTTCAGGGGATGCAGGTGATGAACTTTTTTGTGGATACAATCGATATCAAATGACGGCTAAGCTTTGGCATAAAATGGCCGCCGTTCCGTTACCATTACGAAAGCTGGCAGCGAAATCACTAACCAGTATTTCGCCTCATTCATGGGATAAATTTTCTGATAAAATAGAAGGCTTGTTACCACGCTTCGCACGATTAAATAATCTGGGTGATAAACTTCATAAGGGTGCCCGGGTAATGACTAGTCGGACGACGGATGAACTGTATCTCGCTATGATCTCACATTGGCATGACCCTGCAACTGTAGTATTACGTGGGCAAGATAAGGCAAGTTTATTCTCTGCAGATACCAAAGGGCTGGATAATGTTCAGCGTATGATGCTACTGGATATGCTGAACTATATGCCAGACGATATTTTGACAAAAGTTGATAGGGCAGCGATGAGTGTTTCGTTGGAAACGCGAGTTCCTTTTTTAGATCATCGCGTGGTGGAATTTGCCTGGCGTTTACCGCAATCCATGAAGCTGCGTGACGGGCAGACCAAGTGGGCACTTCGGCAGGTATTATATCGACATGTACCCAGAGCACTTATTGAACGTCCCAAGATGGGTTTTGCTGTACCCATTGACAGTTGGTTACGCGGGCCATTACGAGATTGGGTAGAATCTATGCTGAGTAAGTCACGATTACAGAATGAAGGTTTTTTTAATCCTGAACCTATAAGGCAAAAATGGCAAGAACATCTTTCTGGCAAGCGGAACTGGCAATATCATTTGTGGGATGTATTGATGTTTCAAGCTTGGTTAGAGGCTGAACGTAGTTAAAATTGATTTATTAAGTTAAATATGTTGTTTGGCATGATAAATAAATTCAGCATCTTATACTTATACGTAATATATTATTAAGAATTTAGGTTCAAATCGACGTTGATCAGTAACATGAGCCCAAATCTAAATGCAGGAATAATAATGAAGAAAGTAATTGAAATTATAGAACAGAAACCGATTCAAGTTATTTTAGGTTTACTGATGTTCCATCTAGCAATGGCTACATTAATGTCATGGGTGGCATATTCTCCCTATCTTTCTGCTTTACACAACGGTCAGGGACTTTGGAATTTTTCAGGAGATTCATTCATATATCATAGGGAGGCCGTTACTCTTATAGAAGTCCTAAATGCAGCTAACTGGAAGGATTGGTGGTCCAGCTTCCCTGGCCATTTTCACGTAAAATGGCTTGGGTTGCTTTATTGGTTATATGGAGATGCAGAACCCTTTTTATTTGAGTTAGTTAACTCCGTTGTTTGGGTAACATCCGTGGTTCTAATATACCTGGCTGCCCGCATGTTATTTAATAAAAATACTACGGTTGCGACTTTGGCTACATTATTTCTTTTTTATCCAACTGTCATTTTATCATCTACCCAGCTTCTTAGAGAGCCTATCTACATATTAGGCCTGTGTTTTATAACGTATGGATGGGTTTCTATTAGCCAAGAGTCTTCTACATGGAAGGGTGCATGCTCTATAGTGATTGGATTTACAATTGTAACAGTCGTTCGGTCATATTTGATTCCTATGTTACTTTGGGTTTTTATTCCAGCTTCGGTAATTTTAATTTTTAGAAAAAAGTTTACGCGTTATCCTGCACTGTTAATGACTTTAGCAATATTAATGATCGCTTTCGGAGGTGACTTTACAAGAGTGCCACCAATAGAGGGTGGAGGGTTTTCTGCTGCAACGACAAGGGGAGTGGAAAATTTAGTTATTGTAACAAAGGATAATCACGTTATAGATGATTCAACGGGTAAAGTACTGGGAATATTAGAGTCCTCTATCATTGATGAAAAAACCGGGAAAATAATATATAGGGCGAGAAGGAATATATTAGATAAAGACGGAAAGATAATCGGTTACGTGATACCTATTGCATTATCTAAAGCGGGAGATGTAGCTGCTGCGTTTGTACGAATAAAAAAGAAAATGCAGACATTTACAGGGGCTGATGGAAAAATATATACGACAAAAATTACCGCGAATGGTCAGGTAGTAGTCTATGTCACAAAGGAGAAAAAGAAAGAATATTGGTTCGATAAAGTAGCTTGGCGTTTAGATGCAATGCGTTA
>VAPL010090851.1_pt1 | contig 25998 bp, 22 predicted proteins | sample 3395061 | NCBI WGS metagenome assembly VAPL01 (sample SAMN08290444, study PRJNA428436) | hydrothermal vent metagenome | isolation source: Deep-sea hydrothermal vent chimney 2 | place: Pacific Ocean: Juan De Fuca Ridge | depth 2182 m m | reverse complement strand
CCGCTTTTTCCATTAACTTCAGCACTCTTCTGCTGGCATTAAACTTTGCGTTGATGCCGATGGGTAGGGTCATTTTTGTTTTAATATGGCCGAATGGAAACCCGTATGCCACGGGGATATTCAACGGTTTAAGAATATCTGCTATGGCTTGTTTCAGTGTCAGTGTCGGCTTATCGTTGATATTACATTTATAAAAGACTCCCAGAACGATGCCATTGGCTTTTCTTATGTTAGTTGCCTGCACAAGTTGTGTCAGCATGCGGTCAACACGGTAGGTTTTTTCTTCAATTTCTTCAAGAAAGACAATTTTGTTTTCGAAATCGGTTTCAAAATCACTGCCTGCCATAGAAGCCAGTACACTTAGGTTACCACCGATAAGTTCTCCTTCGGCTACTCCGTCTGTTATCGTGTAGAAGTCAAATTCAGGATTATTTTCCGTGTTTTCTTCCCGTTGGTATGGATATTTGTATCTTGATCCCGAACTGACCAAAACACGATCAAACGATTTAAGCGTATAATCGTTATAATCGGAAATACCCATAGGACCGTGAAAACAAACCAGCCCGGTACGCTCATAAACAGAAGATAGCAAAGCAGTAATGTCGCTATAACCGATGAAGATTTTCGGATTCTTTTTTATTTCTTCGAAGTCCAGCAAATCCAGAATTCTGATGGAGCCGTAACCACCTCTTACGCACATAACAACATCCACATCGTTGTTGGTGAACATGTGCATCAACTCATCTGCACGTTCCTGATCGGTACCGGCAAAGTAGCCATATTCAGACAATACCGATGGTTTGTAGTACGTTTTGTAGCCCATACTTTCCAGTTTCTCTACGGTTTCTTTAAGCTGATCTTCGGAAATGGGACTTCCCGGAGTAGCCAGGCCAATCACATCCCCTTGTTCCAGCCGTTTTGGAAGCATTTTTATGGGGCGGTGTTTAACTTTAAGAAGATTCGTCTGTGAAAAAACCTTTAGGTTGGGCATGGCCGAGAGTGCACCAAGCATGGCTATGTTTTTTAAGAAAGTTCTTCTATCGGGCATTTTTTTCAGAATTAATAATGTGTGTGTTTTTTCTGGCTGAGTTTGGGAAATTTAAATAAAAAAGAAAGAATGGTGCAAGGTGTTGCGTTAAAACCTTACCTCCATTCTTTCTTCATTCAATCACTTTTTAGTCTGTAAAAAGTTTTTTATTGCTGCCACCAAACAGGTACATCAGGCGATTTTTTGTTGGCACTGACATTATCCTGATTTCTCAATTCTTCGGTAGTAGGATATTGTGCCCTGACGAGCCATTTGCCAGGAAATTCACTCTGATCATTATCTGCCGGCAAAGCCATACCTTTAAAAACATCTGTTGAATAATCGTATCTTCTCAAATCTACATAGGTCTCCGGATTTAAGAAATCAGCGATATACTTTTCTTTCATAATGTTCTGCAATTTCAGATTGGCAGCTCCCATCCCTACAGAAGGGTCAGCAACATAATCGGCAGAAGAAACGCCTAACTTGTCCATATTGGCTTTAATACCTTCAAGATAAGCAGCGTAGCCATCAGCTGTGGTTCCCACACTTGTCGTAGTTCCACCATTGATCAGAAATTCAGCTTCCGCTTTTATAAACATGGCCTCGGCATAGGAAATAACAACTATAGGAGCAGCCTGGTTTGTATAATAACCTTCCTCTCTGAAATCGGTGTTGGCCGTCGTGCTATCGGAAGAATATCCGTGGCCGCCACTGATATATCCTCTATAATTATCACTTCCGTCATCCGTTTGGGCATAAACGGGCAGGCGTGGGTCTCTGGTAACTACGCCACCTGTAAACGGGTAGGATTTGCCATCCATATAACGCACCAACCGGTCGCAAATTACATCATGGTAGTTTCCTGTATGTTTTGCCAACACTTCTAGGGAATACCAGGGGTTAATATGCTTTTCCGTAAAAGACATTTGGAAATCATCTGTGTTAGAGGAATAACCTTTGGCGATACTTGCCAATGCCGCTTTTGCAGCATTTACAGCACCAGTTCTCTTAATCAGATGAATCTCGTATCGTGCTTTTAGAGTGTAAGCAGTTTTAAGCCATTTAGTTAAGTCACCCCGATAGATTAAATCGGATTTGGCTGTTGGTTTAAAACCGGAATTATCGGCACCTTCCAACTCGGAAATAGCGTTGTCAAGCAAACTAAAAATTACTTTATAAATAGACTCCTGGGTATCAAATTTGGGTGTCAGGTTATCTCCTCCCATAGAGGCATCCGAATAAGGTATATTTTCATAACTATCCGTAGCCAACCCCAAATTCATTGCAATCAGAATTTGTGCTATGCCATCAAAATGGGTGGCATTCAGTGTTTTGGCCTTCTCTCTAATCACCTTTAAGTTTGGCAAAGCATACAAATAGATATTACTCCAGGTGCCTGCAATGGAAGTTGCGCCTTCTGATGTACCACCTTGTCCGACAAAGTTCTGGGAATAATTTCCAAAGCTTCTTTCGGCATCATACTGTGCAAATACAGTGTGGTAAATAACAGGGCCTAATAAATCATTCATGCTCAACTGACTTACATCGACAGCACCGGTAGGCGTATTAACGTTAAAGTAGTTTTTACTACAACCCGAGATAAAGGTTATGAGTAAGAAAACAGCGATTGTTTTTAGTATATTTTTCATGTTCATAGTCTTTTAAAATCCAAATTTGATACCAAAATAATAGCTTTGGCTCAACGGAACTGTTAAACCTGTAAAACCGTATATGTTACTCCCGGCACTAAATTGGTTTCCTTCGGGGTCGAATCCCTTAAATGGTGTCCAAAGTATGACGTTATGCGCACCGGCCGAAACAGTGAATTGGTTCATGTGTTTAAACTTAAAAGTGTAAGACACGCCGATGTCTCTCAGCTTAATCCACGAACCGTCCTGTAGCAATACTTCCGAAGCATTGTTGTAATTATTCCAGTCTCTGTAGTAACTATTGGCGGTAATCATTAGCGGGGTGGTATTTTTTACATAACCGCCTTTGCCGTCATCCATCATGCCACTTAAAACGCGCTTCTGGTCACGGAATTCGGTCTCTTTCAGGTTACCATTTCTTAAAGCATTTCTAAAACCTCTGTCGTAAAGGTCTCCGCCTTTTTTCCATTCTATCAGGAAATTGAAAGTCACGTTTTTCCAACTAAAGTTACTACCCAAGGACATCACAAAATCGGGAAAAGCATTACCTACTTTTACCATCTGATTGGTGCCGGTATAAAAGTATCCCTTATTATCAGAGCCTGTAATAACCCATTTGCCGTCAGCGTTTACGTAGCGTTGCCCGTTAGGCACTGTTTGAAATACCCAGCCATACAAAGTTCCCAACGCATCGCCAACTTTGGCTTTTGCAGTTATTCTGTCTCCAAAGAAAACAATCTCCTTCAGGTCTTTGGGTAAAGCGACAACTTTACCGCCTGTTTTTGACCAGTTCAGATAAACTTCCCAGCGTATTTTACTACTTTTAATGATATCTCCGCTCACCATCAATTCCTGTCCCCAGGTTTTATAGTCACCGGCATTTCTGGTCACACCCGTTAGTCCTGAAGAGTAAGCGGTTCCGACTGTAAAGATCTGATCTGTTACGTTGGTGGAATAATAGGTATAGTCAATACGTAAACGATTTTTAAAGAAACGAAGGTTGGTACCTGTTTCAAAACTGTTGTCTCTTTCAGGTTTAATGTTCGGGTCACCGAGAGCGGTACTTGACCGGTAACCACCTACTCCGTTGAATGGGAAGTTAGGCTCGGGAATAAAGTAATGCCCTACTTTGCCAAAACGAGGTGCTTTCCCAACCTGTGCCCAGGAAACCCTGATTTTGCCAAATGTTAATACATCGCTGTGTTTAAGGAAGTCTTCTGTAAACACATAGGAAGCACTTACCGAGGGATAAAAGAAAGATCTATTTTGTACCGGTAAGGTTGAGACCCAGTCATTTCTACCCGTTATTGACAAGTAGAGTTTTCTTTTATAACTAAGGTTTAATTCACCGAATACACCTACATTCTTCGTTCTGATTAAGCTTGTGCCGGCAAAAGTATTTAAGGTATTGGTCAAATCATTGATGCCGGGAACATTTAAATCCTCACCTCTTATGTAAGAATAATTTCTTCTAACATCTGATACTTGGTTTCCAACTACTAAATTAGAGCTGAAATCCTTACTCCAGTCGTGGTTAAAAGTTACCAGCAGGTCTGATTCCAAAGCACTAAAGTTGATGTTTTCATCAACAATAAAACCGTGAACCTGCGATCCAACATCTAAATTGGGAGGAACAAAACGGTTGCGTCTTTCAGCATAATTATCAATTTGTGTCGAATAAGAAACTTTCATCCACTTATAAGGGCTCCAGTCCACTGTTATGTGACCTATCCAGCGATTAAGGTTGTCATCCAAATTACTTTTTTCCAGAAAATATCTGGGATTGTCAATGATACCGTTGGTGTAATTCTTTTCAGATCCGTCAGGATACTCATAATCATTGATGGGGAAAGTGGATGACCAGTAAGAAAGTGAACTAAATACGGACTTGTCACCTCCGTTAGCCCTTGCTCCACCGGATTTTGTATAAGCGATAGAAGATGAAATCTTCAAGTTCTTAAGCACTTGATAACCTGCATTAAACCTGAAACTTTTCTTGTCAAAATTTGTATTTGGCAAGATACCGCTATCGTTGTTCCACCCTGCAGAGAAGAAATAATTGAATTTTGCATCTGCACCGCTGATGTTAAAATTCGCCTGGTTGTTGATGCCTGTTCTAAACAGTTCATATGGGCTGTGAAAACCGTCATGTGTCAGGTCTATTATGGTTCCGTCAGGCATTGTAAAAGAGTTAGCCGAGAAAGGAACGCCCCATGAATAAAAGGCGAAACTACCAGGGCGTAAATAACCACCGGGAACGTTAGGGTCAATAACTGCTCCGGGGATTTTCGTTGTCCTGTTACCTTCACGAAAAGTCTTTTGTAATGCGGGTGTTTTCACAACATCCCTAAAAGTTGTAAAAAATGACAGGCTAACTCTGGGTTTACCCAACTTTCCTTTTTTTGTTGTGATTACAATGGCACCATTTGCTGCTCTAACACCATATAATGCTGTGGCAGCTGCCCCTTTTAATATGGTGTAACTTGCTATGTCATCAGGGTTGATGTCGCCGGCTCTGTTTGAATATGCAAACTGTGATGAACTACCTACGGCGTTTGAACCTGCACTTGGCAACACGTTACCCGCAAATGTTTCATTATCTATAGCCAAGCCGTCCACAATGATAAGTGGCTGGTTATTTCGACTGGGGTCAATGGAACTCAGCCCTCTGATTAAAATATCAACACCGCCACCGGCCGACCCGGAAGTCCTCCTGATTTGTAAACCGGCTATTCTCCCTTGCAGCGCTTCGATGGCGCTGGTTTGGCTTGCCATATTCAAATCTTTGGTTTTAATCTCGCTTACAGAATAGCCTAACGCTCTGGCCTCTTTCTTCATACCAAAAGCAGTTACGACGACTTCACTCAGCTTATTTACGGTTTCATGAAGTACAATGTTAAGTGTTGGGCCGGTGACCTTAACTTCTTTAGTAGTGTATCCAACAAAGGAAAATACCAATGTACTGCCATCGGTAGTCTGTATTTTGTATTTCCCGTTTAGGTTAGTTGTGGTTCCAATCATTGTTCCTTTAACGCGTATATTCACGCCCGGCAGTCCGGCTCCGGAGGCGTCATTTACAACACCCGTTACTAATTGCGTTTGTGCAAAAAGTAATTGCGTGGCAGAAATAAACACCATAAAAAGAAACAAGAACCTGTAAATTTTTTTCATAAGCTCATAAATTTAAATTAATATTAATAAAGATTGACTACAATTTATATTGTTGTTTTTAACATATCTTATATTTTTTTAATACTTTTTAACATACAATTGCCTGAACAATAAACCTCCTTTAGTTTCATTAAAGAATTAATTTCTTTTTATTAAAAAGTTATACTTTTTTAATTCCTATTCCCGGCCAATCGTTGAGTGTTACTTTGCCATCAATCACTTTCATACCTGTAAAAGGATCATTTTTTATCAGCAAATTCCCATCCAGATCACCCCAGTCCACAAGTGGCGAAAGCTGTGCAACAGCCGAAACACCGCAGGAGGTTTCCGTCATACATCCAACCATAACTTTCATGTTCAAAGCCCTGGCAACCGTAATCATCTTTTGGGCCTCATAAAGTCCGGTACTTTTCATCAACTTGATGTTGATACCTGAGTAAACGCCTTTGATTTTATCCACTATATCGGGTAACCTTTGAAATGCCTCATCAGCCATGGTGGGCAAAGGACTGTTCTGCGTAAGCCAGGCCATATCATCAACTTGTGTTTTCGGCATGGGCTGCTCTACAAATACCACCCCTTTTTCCTTCAACCAGTAAATCATGTCCAGCGCTTTGTTTTTATCTTTCCAGCCCTGATTTACATCCACATACAAAGGTACATCCGTAACTTCCCTTACTGTGTTAATCATTTCCTGATCATTGCCACGACCCAGTTTTACTTTTAATACTTTGAAGCCTTGCTTTGCTTTTTTGGCTTCTTCTGTTTTCAGACGGACTATATTCGGCTTGTCGATGCCAATGGTAAAATCGGTATATGGTGTATTAGCAGGATTTAATCCCCACAATTTATAAAGCGGCTGATTCACAATCTTCCCAATCAAATCGTGCAACGCGATGTCAACGGAGGCTTTTGCGGCAGGATTTCCCTCAGCAATAGAATCCACATAATTTAAGATATCATCTATTCTGAACGGATCGGGAAATTGTTCCAAATTCACTTTTTGGAGGAATTTGGTGACAGTGGCAATGGTTTCTCCAAGATATGGAGGCATGGAAGCTTCGCCATATCCTGTAATTCCCTCATATTCTATTTGTGTTAACACATCCGGAGTTGAATTGCGAGAATATTCTGCCACTGTAAAAGTGTGTTCCATCTGCAATTCATAAGGTTTGAATGAAAGTTTCATCTTACTGTTGCTGCTTTTAATAACGGCCGGGGGTGTACCAAAAGACACTTTTGGCATCACGGCACCTACAGTGGCGATACCTAATGTTTTTGCAAATTTTCTTCGGTTTAAAAGCATATTATTTTGATTTTATCATTTTTTATGAAACCGCTCTACAATGCAACGTTGGCGCCTGGGGTATAGATTTGTCTCAACGAATCAACACCTCCTGCTATCTCCGGGACTAATGATGGCTCATTGGTCCCGGAGCAGGACGCGAAAACTATTAACGCTACGAGAAAAATTACCGAAGTCTTAACATTCATTTTACATTTATAAAAACTGTTATCATATTTTAAAACATATTATTTCACAAAACAGACTCTTTTGAAAATATCAACTTCCCCTGTTCGTCCTTTAACTCATCCGAATAAATCGCTTTAGGCTTGTCGCGCAAAGTATATTGAGAAACCATGATCTCTCCATAAGCTCCTGTGCTTCTGATAGCCACAAGATCTCCGCGTTCTGTCATGGGGAGCATCACGTTATCATCAAAGCTGTCGGATGATTCACAAACAGGGCCTACTACATCATATTTGTAATTCTTTATATGCACTTCCGGTTTTGAAATATTTTGAATCTTATGTTGTGCACCATAAAGTGCCGGACGTATCAAATCGGTCATGCCGGCATCAAGAATCATAAAGTTCTTATTCACGCCTTTTTTAATATATAATACCCTGGAAATGAGGCTGCCCATTTGTCCGGCTACAGCCCGCCCCAGCTCAAAGTGAACCTTTTGGTTCTTTCGTAATTTCAAATGCTCATTGATGGCGTTAAAAAAGTCAGCATAATCTGGAATAAGCTCAGCATCCGGATTTTCATAGTTAATGCCTAATCCGCCACCTAAATTGATATGCTCAAGCTTAACCCCGTGTTTGTCAAAGATGATATCCTGAATGTTGTTTACTTTCTCACAAAGTTCAATATAAGGTGCCAGTTCCCTGATTTGTGAACCAATATGGAAATGAAGCCCAATGAGTTTGATATTAGATAAATTACTCACCCGGCGAATTACTTTATCCAAAAATTGCAGGGGAATCCCAAATTTATTTTCGGGTAACCCGGTAGTCAGATATTTATGTGTTATGGCATCTATGTCGGGATTCAGACGAAGAGAAACCGGAACAATTTTTTGCTTTTTGCCTCCCCACTCATTTATTACTTCAATTTCTTCCATAGATTCGCTGTTGAAACTAAAGATAGACTGGTCGATGGCGTAATTGATTTCAACATCACTTTTCCCAACCCCGGCGAATACAATTTTTTCAGACTTAATTCCTGTCTCTATGGCCTTCTTAACTTCATTTCCACTTACACAATCAACGCCAAAGTCATATTCTTTTATGGTTTCAAGAATACGTTCATTTGCATTTGCTTTTATGGCATAATGAATAAGGTAATTAAACTTTTCAGCTGCTTGTTTAAGTTTGCTTAAACTTTCATTAAACAACCCCATATCATAGTAATAAAAAGGTGTTTCTGTTTGAGAAAAATATTGATATAATTCTTTATTAAACAAGGGTGAACTTTTTAAAAAATTTATAAATAAAGCCCAAATCTAAACCCTAAAGTCCTTATTTTAAAATTTTTTAATAATTTTATACAAAATTTACACAGAATGTTAAAATTCTAACACATGAGAACAATAGGAGAAACGGTAAAACAATTGATTCGGGAAACGCCTTTTTTAGAAGAGGCTTTGGATGAAGGGTTAATCAATATTTCGTCATTGTCCAGAAGGCTTAAACCGCGGGTGGAGAAGGAATTACATAAAGAAGTTCAGGCCGGGGCTATCGTTATGGCCATAAAAAGGTACGACCCCGGATATAATTATAAAATTAAGTTTGGCATCAAGCAATTCGTCAGCAGCCTTGGCGACCTTATTGTTCAGTCGGGGCTAATGCACTACACGTATGAAAACTCCAGCACCCTTGCCGGGAATCATCGCGAATTGATTAGCCGTATTTCCGGTGACCAGATTTATTATTCCGTGTCACGTGGGATTTTTGAAACAACAGTTGTGGTAAGTAATTCGACAACCAAACTTGTTGAAGAGATATTTGCACAAGAAAAGTTAATTTTTCAGAAATATAGCTTGTCCTCAATTACCCTGCGGTTACCCAAAAAAAGGGATGAGACAACGGGTTTTTTTTATTACATTCTAAAAAATCTGGCTCTGGAAAATATTAATATTGAGGAGCTTATATCTACAACAAATGAGTTTACCATCTTGGTGAGTGAGAACGATATTGACAGGGCCTTTTCGATTTTGATGAGGTTAAAGAAATCTGAAGGATAATAATTTGGTTTTATTTGCGAGCCCGTGTTCTCTTGTAGAAAAATTCATCCATCGTATTTTGAAATGTATTTGATATTTATGAGGAAAGTATTCTCCGGTAAACTTCTAAATAACCATCAACCATTTTGTCGATGCTGAAATTCTCCATGGCATGTTGGCGGCAATCTGCACGCCGGATATTTTCGATGGCGGGCAAAACAGCTATCGCTTCATTGATGGAATGAACCAGAAAACCTGTTTTGCCTTCTACCACCAGTTCGGGCATGGAACCTCTGCTGAAGGCTACGACCGGGGTTCCGCACATCATGGCCTCTGCCACGCTGAGGCCAAATGGCTCTTCAAAACTAATAGGATGTAATAGTGCAAAAGCTCCGCCCAGCAACTCGTCACGCCGTTTCGGTCCGGAATTTCCCACGAAAATAATGTGCTTATCATCCAGATGGGGTTTCACTTTTGCATTAAAATATTCTTCATCCTGGATCAGCCCGGATATAATCAGGCGTCTGCCTGCTTTCCGGGCAATCTGAATGGCTTCATATGTTCCCTTCTCAGGATGTATCCGCCCGAAATAAAGCAGATAGTCATCCGGGTTTTTCTGAAAGTGGAATCCTTTGGGGTTGATGCCGTTATAAACGGTGGCTATGTAATCCAGCTCCCGGCTCCGGTCGGAGTTACTAATGGAGACATAATAAGAGGTATCGTTGTATTTTTTATATACAGGAATAATCTTCGGTGAAGAAAACCCATGGATGGTTGTCACCATGGGCGGTTTGATGAGCCGTGAATAGGTCAGCGGCAGAAAATCATAATTGTTGTGCAGTATGTCGTACCGGTGAGCCATCTCCACGAAATGCGAAATGTGCAGGCTTTCACAAACTTTGGCATCCATTTCGGGATGTTCGCCGTAAGGCTTGTCACAGACTGCTTCCAACTTTCCACCGGTCATGGAATCGGCTGTGGCAAAAAGTGTAACCTTGTATCCCCTCGCCACCAATCCTTCGGCAATGTTAGAAGCCACCTGTTCCCATGGCCCGTACTTTCGAGGAGGTGTCCGCCAGCAGGCCGGCGATAATATGGCAATTTTAATGTTTCGCAAAGATTCCATGTTTTCAGCCTCTTATTATTCAGGGAATAGCTTTCCTTGTTTTTGTCAGACACATCTCTACTAAATCTGCTATTTGTGCTGTTCCGGTACACATCACCGTATCAGCGCCACCCCAGTATATTCGCACAGTGCCATCGTCTTCGGGGACAGCGGCACAGCTAAACACCACATTGTGGACATAACCTGTAATTTCCCACGGGTCTTCGGGTTGGAGAATCCAGTTGTCGCCCACGCCAATGATTTTTGAGGGTTCGTGTAGGTCATGCAAGGCCACGCCCAGCCGGTAAACGCTACCGTCCATAGTGGGGAAAACGCCGTGATAGATACTCAGCCATCCTTTTTCGGTTTTTATGGGTGGTGCTCCAGGACCGATTTTCATTTCGTCCCAATGATAAGGTACAGGATTCATAATCCGTTTTGACTCACCCCAATAGCGCAGGTCGGGAGAGTAAGAAATCCAGATAGACCATGGGCTTATTTCCGAATGAGGCCTGTCAAGACGGGCATAGAGTCCGTTAAACTTTTCCGGAAAGATGACCACGTTGCGGTAATCGGCCTCTGTGATCATGGAGAAACGTTCCACAGTTTCAAAATCACGGGTTTTGGCCAGCCCGATACGAATACCATGCGGCGAGTATGCACTATATATAATAAGGTATTCCCCATCTATGAACGTAATGCGCGGGTCTTCGATACTCCACGTTTCATAGTCCTGATACGGGCTTTTGTCGCCAGGTGTCATAAACGGCTTCTTCCTGACTTTAAAATCAACTCCGTTATTGCTGTCGGCAATGCCCAGGATGCTACGGCCGTTGTGCAGATGCGACCGGAAGACCATGATGTATTTTCCATTGTGTTTCACCACGGCGGCGTTATGTACCGTTGCCACCGGATATGGCACATCCTCTTTGGTGAGAATGGGATTTTGGGAATAACGGGTCACAACTTTCATTTTGACTCCTTTCTTGATATTAAAAAGTTTTTTCTTTTTCAAAAGCTTCCAATACAATAAGATGTGACAAAAGGTAAGCCAGCATACTTTCGGCACCCTGGTTACGGTTTATCCCTTCTTTTTCCAGCCCGTCGCAGCAGCCTTTGGTTTCATAATCATACAATGGGAGTCGCAGATCGTTTTCTCCCAAAAACCACATGTAAGAGGTAAACATTTTATGCAAATAATCCTTTTTATTTTCGGCTACGAGATAAGCTTTTTCATACATAAGCACCATAGCCATGGCATCAATAGGCTGCTGGGAAAATCTGGCGCGTTTCTCTTCTTTACGATACCATCCGTTGTTTCCAATGGGTACGATGTGGTCTCCTTTAAAAATAATGCTTTCCAGAAAGGTCATACTCTCTTTGGCTATCTTTAAATATTTCTCATTTTCGGTTTTTTCGTACGTGCAAAATAACGCCGCCGGCAACAGCCCGTTGTCATAGGTCAATTCCTGCTCAAACCACTGCCAATGGTATCCGCTTTCTTTTTCATAGGCATCGGTCAGTTTGTTGGATAGTCCGGACATTATTTTAATCATTCCTTCGTCCCGGGGGAAACGGATGAGATAATAGTTTATACCAAGGAGGGTGTTGGCAATTCCCCGTAAACTTTTCAATTGCTGAAAAATATTTACCGATGAATTAAAAAGCTGGAATGCGATTTGAAAGAAGGCATCGTTAGGCGAATGAGCCAGCAAAAATCCCAAAGCCCAGATGGTTCTTCCAAAAGCATCTTCCGAACTCTTCTTGTCGAGATATTTATGGTCATAGCTGAGAAAGTTTCGGAAACTGCCATCCGGGTTTTGCATGTAGTTGATATAAGAAAGGTAGGTGGACATTAAGTTAATAGCCTCCGGTTCTTTTTGTCGTTCGTAAACCATATTCATCGCCAGCAACGCGCGGGAGTTGTCGTCAAGACAATAGCCGTGGTGAAAATTTGGAATATTATATCGTGCATGTTGTAAGACCCCGGTGGTGTCCGTCAATCGCTTGATGTGGCTCAGGTTCAGCAATGGCAGCAATGCCAGATCAATAGTCTTTTCTTTGTAAATCTTTGGCGTATGGTATCTTTTTATGGCCAATTCTGCTGTTCTCAGATATTTTTTTCCCTGCAAAGGCCAGGTAATTCTTTGTCCGTAAGCAAATGCACGGTTACGTATGGCTTTCATTTTTGCCGGATTTTCCAGTAGCTGAAGTAGCACATAGGCCAGCCCTTCATGGTCGTTGAACGGGAAAAGCATTCCCCGCCCTTTGTCGAGTAGTTCTGTGGCGTGCCAATAAGGTGTGGAAACCACGGCGGCACCTGCACCTATCGCGTACGAAAGTGTTCCGCTGGTAATTTGTGCTTCGTTGGGGTAGGGGGTTATATAAATATCTGTGGCCGAAAGGTAAGCACACAGATCCGGTTCTTCAAGAAAGCTGTCAATAAAAATCACATGCTTTCCCAGTTTGTTTTTTTGCACCAGCCTTTTCAGAAAATGGCGATACTCTTCGCCCGAAACTTTAACCACGCCGGGGTGGGTTTTTCCTATGACCAGATAAACAATGTTAGGAAATTTATCCACCACACGGGGCAGTGCACGTATGGCGGTTTCAATGCCTTTTCCTCTGCTGAGCAGTCCAAAAGTCATGAGTGGGATTTTGTCTTCCAAATGAAACTTTTGTTTGTAGTGGCTATGGTTTTCATAGTCGAATTCCGGGAAACCGTGGCGGATAATTGTAATTTTTTTTCGTGGGATTTGGTAAATTTCTTCCAGAAAGTTCACAGCCATCTTACTCATCACGGCGATCTTGTCCGCCTTTTTGCCTATTTCGGAGATAATAGCCTTTTCGCTGAATGTCGGTTCTTTCAAAACAGTATGAAACGTGACCAGCAGCGGCACTTTCAACCGGTTAATCAGCGGAAGGATATAGACCCCGCTGTTACCGCCAAAAATTCCAAACTCATGTTGCAAAATACAAATATCTGCCGAATAGTTTATAAAGTCGGCTGCCTTAAGGTAGTCGTTCTGATGGCTTTCGCGGATGCTGTATTTCACAATATCGGGATAGGTATAGAAGCCTTCCTTGTCGGTAATGGCAACAACAAGGACAGAGGTGTCTTCTTTCTTCCCTTCTGTTTTTTTTGGTAGGGCACGTATAAGGTTCTCAGTAAATGTGGCGATACCGCATTCGCGTGGTGGATAGGTTGTTATGATAGCTGCTTTCATAAAGCCTCCGTTTTTTATTATATGAACTATAATTCCCAAAGGTAGTAATGTTTTAGCAACCTTCCTGCCAATCAACCCGGTGGAATTCTTAAATATTCTAAATTTCGGATGTTGAGGACGTAAAGGATGTTTGGGTTTTCGGTTTATCTTTGCTGAATATGCCGGAAATTGCAAATAATAGAAAGATTTATAGCCTACTGGAGATTTCAGCAGGCATCAGTCGGGCTATTAGCCGGGCTTTTCCCGATTATTACTGGGTGAAAGCCGAAGTTACCAAACTCAATTTTTATCCCAAAAGCGGCCATTGCTATCCTGATCTGGTGGAGAAGCACAACGGCCTTATTAAAGCACAAATCAGAGCCAATATATGGGCTGGAAACTTCAATAAGATCAACCGGAAATTCATAACGGTCACCGGCGAGCCGCTGAAAGATGGTTTGAAAATCCTGTTTCTCGCCAAAGTAGGCTATCACGAGCACTACGGACTGGCGCTGAACATCCTTGATGTGGAGCCGGCTTTCACGCTGGGCGAAATGGCACGCGAAAAACAACTGACCGTTGAAAAGTTGAAAGAGGAAGGCCTGATAGCAGAAAACAAAAAACAGCATTTGCCTTTGCTGCCCAAACGTGTAGCTGTTATTTCGGTGGAAACCAGCAAAGGGTACAGTGATTTTAAAAATGTATTGGAAAGTAACAGCTGGAATTACCGGTTTGTGCTTTCGCTGTTTCCGGCACTGCTACAGGGCGATGGCGCGGTTAGCTCTATCTCTGCACAATTAAAAGCCATTGCCTCCCGCCGCAAGGAGTTTGATGTGGTAGCTATTATACGTGGTGGCGGTGGTGATGTGGGGCTAAATGCTTATGACAATTACTATCTTGCCAAAACGGTGGCGCTTTGTCCCCTTCCGGTAATCACCGGCATAGGCCACTCCACCAACCTTACTGTGGTGCAAATGGTAGCTTTTGCCAACAAAATTACACCTACCGAAGCGGGTCATTTTCTTATTCAGCATTTTCACAATTTTGCCGTAAGGCTGGGGAATGCCGAGGCAAAAATGGTAAGGGATGTTATGGAAATGCTGGCCACTGAAAAGCAGCATTTCTCACAAGTGACAAAAATGTTTGCCGTACATACCCACAACCTCTTTAGCCGTCATAAAACCCAACAGATTTATCTGATAAAAAGGCTGGAGCAATCGGGGCAGGGGATGATTGGTAAAGCTGATGAACAGCTTGTAAGTGTTGCCTCGCACCTGAAATACCAGCCGGTTCAGAAAATCCTGCAGGAAGGGCAAAAGTTGGAGAATATTCAAAAGCTGATGGGAATTTATGCGGGACAATCGGTTCAAAAGGCGGACAGCCGGCTTAGGTTACTGGCAAGTAAGATCAACCTGATGAAGCCCGAAAATGTTCTGAAAAAAGGCTACAGCATTTCCACTGTTGGCGGAAGAGTACTTAAATCGGCGACAGATGCAATACCGGGTAAAAAAATGATAACAAGGTTGTACGAAGGTGAAATAGAAAGTATCATTGAGAGAAAAAATAAAAAATAAAACTCATGGAAGAGCAAAGTTATTCCCAGGCTATCGAAGAACTGGAAAATATTGTCACGGAAATTGAAAACGAAGATATTTCGGTGGACGAACTCTCGGAAAAAGTAAAACGGGCTGCCGAACTCATTCGTATCTGTAAAGCTGTTTTGTACAAAACAGAAGAAGAGGTGAATGCCGTATTAAAAGGTATGAGGGAGGAACAACCACCGGAAGAATAGCTTTGTGGTTTCACACTTTTTTCCGCTATTTTTGCCGCATGATACTGACAGATACGCATACCCATCTTTACCTCAACGATTTTGAAAAAGACCGGGAACAGGTTATTGACAACGCGTTGGAAAACGGCGTGGAACGTATGCTACTGCCCAATATCGACAGCACTACACTGCACGACCTGAAAACCATAACTGCCGCTTTTCCTGAATTTTGTTTCCCGATGATGGGGTTGCATCCCACTTCCGTAAAAGGAAATTATGAAAAAGAGCTGGCATTGGTTGAGCAGGAACTGGCAACGGGAAATTATTGTGGGGTGGGCGAAATAGGTATTGACCTTTACTGGGACAGTTCCTTTGAAGAAGTGCAAAAGGAGGCTTTTCGTAAACAACTGCGGCTGTCCAAGAAATATCGGCTGGCAGTTTCTATACACACACGCAATGCTTTCGATACCACTTATCAAATTGTAAAGGAAGAGCTTACAGATGATTTGAAAGGAGTTTTTCATTGTTTTACAGGAACAGTGGGCGAAGCAGCCAAAATCATGGATGCCGGATTTAAAATGGGTATTGGTGGGATTGTTACCTTTAAAAACAGCGGGCTGGCAGAAGTGGTAGCTCAGCTACCTCTGGAATCATTGGTATTGGAAACCGATGCCCCTTATCTGACACCGGTGCCTTTTCGTGGAAAACGAAACCAAAGTGCTTATCTGCTTTATGTGGCAAAAAGAATAGCCACAATAAAAAAGGTTCCACCGGAAGCGGTAGCTGAAATCACAAACAGCACCGCCGAAAATCTTTTTTTAAAGAAATTGTAAGAATATGGAAAATCAAGTCAGCCTGCTCATTATTTATACCGGCGGAACAATAGGGATGATAAAAGACGCGAAAACCGGTTCCATGCGACCTTTTAACTTTGAAGGAGTTTATGACCAGATGCCGGAGCTGAAACGGTTTCATTATCATTTGGAGTTTAAATGTTTCGATCCGCTCATCGACTCCAGCGAGATGAGTCCGGCACATTGGGCTGTGCTGGCTGAAATAATTGAAAAGAATTACGAAATATTTGACGGGTTTGTGGTCCTGCATGGTTCCGATACCATGGCTTACACTGCATCGGCGCTAAGCTTCATGCTGGAGAACTTAAACAAACCGGTCATTTTCACCGGTTCGCAGTTGCCGCTTGGTGTTTTGCGTACCGATGGGCGGGAGAATTTTATCACCGCCATTGAGTTGGCAGCGGCTACCGAAGACGATACCCCATTGATTCCGGAGGTCTGTATCTATTTTGAAAATTTTCTGATGCGTGCCAACCGTACCGTTAAATACAATGCAGAGAACTTCAATGCTTTTGTTTCGCCAAATTATCCTGTGCTGGCCGATGTGGGCGTTTACCTTAAATATAATAAACACAATATTCTGAAACCCAATTTTAAGAAGCTGAAAGTTCATAAGGTTTTGGATAATCGGGTCGTTATTTTAAAATTATTCCCTGGAATTTCAAAAGAAGCCGTTGAAGCCATCCTTCATATTCCCGATTTAAAAGTTGTGATTCTGGAAACATTCGGATCGGGAAATGCCACTATGGAAGAATGGTTTATCACAGCTTTAAAAATGGCCGTGGAAAGTGGATTACATATTATAAATGTATCACAATGCCCGGCAGGAGCCGTTGAACAAGGGAAATACGACACTTCTTTAATGTTGAAAGAGATTGGAATTATCAGCGGATATGACATCACAACCGAGGCTGCCTTGACAAAAAGTATGTTTCTGCTGGGGCAAAATATTACCCCCGAAAAGTTTAGAGCCATTATGAATTTACCCTTAAGAGGAGAAATTTCTGTACATTAAAAATATTTTTATACTTTTGGCGTCCGGAAAAGGAGAGGTGCTCGAGCGGTTGAAGAGGCACGCCTGGAAAGCGTGTATGCCCCTAAAGGGCATCGTGGGTTCGAATCCCACTCTCTCCGCTGAAAGTGAATAATTATCTAAAAAATAGTTCTTAATCAAATTAATTTATATTTTTGTAACCGCTTTTATTTCAGAAAATGTAAAATCGTTTTTAATCAATTTTTATCAATCATGAAAAAATTTATTGCATTCATTTCAATTGCTGCCCTGTTAACCATAGGGCTTTCAAATTTTGTTTATGCCCAGGACGCCGCAGCAAATGATACAACAACAGTAGTCAAAAATGATTCGACTGCAACAGACACTACTGCCGTTGCTGCAACTATTCCTGCCGCAACTGCACAACCAAAATCATTCCACCAGGTTTTAAAAGAAAAATTCATCGAAGGTGGTCCCGGATTTATGGGTACAATTTTGTTGACCCTTATTTTCGGTCTTGCCATTGTTATTGAACGTATCCTTTACCTGAGTCTTGCTTCCATCAACTCCAAAAAGCTACTTAAAAATGTGGAAGAAGCATTTAACAATAATGATATTGAAGGCGCAAGAGAAATTTGCCGTAACACGCGTGGACCTGTTGCTGCTATTTTCGCAGAGGGCCTCAACCGTTACGACAACGGACTGGAAGACGTGGAGAAATCTATTGTTGCTTATGGTAGCGTAGTTACCGGACGACTGGAGAGCGGCGTTAGCTGGGTTTCCTTATTCATTGCTCTGGCACCTATGTTAGGATTTATGGGTACGGTGATTGGTATGATTAAAGCATTTGACGATATTGCAGCAGCCGGTGATATTAGCCCTGCAGTTGTTGCTGTTGGTATTAAAGTGGCTTTGTTGACAACCGTGTTTGGTTTGATTGTAGCTGTCATATTGCAGGTTTTCTATAACTATATTATTTCAAAAATCGACAGTCTGGTTAGCGACATGGAAGATACTTCCATTGCTTTCATTGACTTAGTGGCTAAACAATACAAAAAATAATCAGCCATGAAAGATAAAGTAGCAAACATTACCAGAAAGGTTTTGTACGTACTGCTGATTTTATCAGCTCTCCCCGGAATATTATTCTATGCCGGAGCTATAAGTACTGACACTTTCCTGAACTGGGGAAAATTCATGTTAATTCTTGGTATACTCGTTCTTATCCTGGCACCGATTTATACCATAGTTATTAACCCCAAGAACCTGATAAAAATGCTTTTGAGCATTGTGCTTCTTGCTGTAATTCTTGCTGTTTCTTATGCTTTTGCCACAAACCAACTTTCGGCCTTAAGACTGGAAACATATCATATTACTGCAGAGACTTCAAGACTTGTAGGTATGGGACTTATTGCCACCTACATTACATTTGGATTGTCTATTGTCGTTATCCTGTATTCAGGAGTTATGAAAATATTTAAATAAGATAAAAAGTTATGGCTAAAAGAGCAGCACCGGAAATAAATGCCGGATCAATGGCGGATATCGCATTCCTTTTGCTGATATTCTTCCTGGTTACAACAACCATGGATGTTGATACCGGTATTACGAGGATTCTGCCACCACCTGTCAAAAATAAAAACGAAAATGTGGATGTGAAAGAACGAAACGTTTTGAAAATTCTTATCAACAGCCACGATCTCATGCTTGTCAACGGAAAACCAGGTGATATTAGCAACCTGACTCAAAAAGTTGTTGATTTCATGTCGTTGCATCCCAACAACAAGGCTTATCCCGAAGTTCAGGAAAAATTTATTCCCGGATTAGGAAAAAAAGTTTTGATGTCAAAGGGTATTGTTTCGTTAAAGAATGATAGGGGAACCTCTTACAAAATGTACATTAGCGTTCAGGATGCAATAGCGAAAGCGTTTAATGAAATGAAAGATCAGCAATCGCTTAAATATTATGGTCTGAAATTCGATCAACTGGTTGATCCCAAGAAGACTAAGATTATTAACAAGTTGGTTCCAATACGTGTTTCAGAAGCTGAACCTGAAAATGTAGGAGGACAGTAAAATGGCAAAATTTAAAACAACTAAAACTAAATCAGAACCGGCGATTAATACCGCATCGCTTCCTGATATTATTTTCATATTACTTTTCTTCTTCATGGTAACTACTACCATGCGTGAGAATACTTTAATGGTGAAAATTAAGCTTCCTACTGCAACGCAGGTTCAGAAACTCCAGAAGAAATCGTTGGTGAGTTATATTTACATTGGAGAGCCGGTGAATAAGGCTCTTTACGGTACTAAATCACGTATTCAGCTTAACGACAGTTACGCTACGGTGAAGGATATTCCGGAATTTGTTTCCAAAGAACGTCAGGCACGTAACGAAGCTGAGAGAAACCTCATCACCACCTCTTTAAAAGTAGATGAAAATACTAAGATGGGAATTGTTACTGATGTAAAGCAACAGTTGCGTAAGGCCAATGCCCTGAAAATAAACTACTCGACCAGAAAAGTCCTGAAGAGATAATTTTCTGCGAATTCATTGAAAAAGCCAGTCTCCGAAAGAGATTGGCTTTTTTTATATTATCATCCCCAACAGTTTCCCTATCTTTGTAACAGGTTTTATAAGCTTCCATGAAGAAACTCCATAAATATATGCTGAGATCGTATCTGGGTCCTTTTTTAATGACCTTTCTGATTGCGCTTTTCATATTGTTGATGCAGTTTTTGTGGAAATATGTGGATGACCTGGTTGGCAAAGGTCTCGGATTGACTGTTATTTTGCGACTTATGTTTTATGCATCGGCAACTTTTGTGCCCCTCGCACTGCCTCTTGCCGTTCTGCTTTCCTCTCTTATGACTTTCGGTAATCTGGGAGAACATTATGAGCTGGTGTCCATTAAGAGTTCCGGCATCTCTCTGCAGAAAGCCATGCAACCACTTATTATTCTGGTCGTTATTATCAGCATCAGTGCCTTTTTGTTTTCAAATTATATTTTCCCGGTTGCCAACCTGAAATTTGGTTCTTTACTCTATGATGTACGTCAGAAAAAGCTGGCTTTTAACTTAGATGAGGGTATCTTTGACAATGAGCTTAATGGGTATGTTATCAGAGCAGGCCGAAAAGCCAAAGACAATAAAACTATTTTCAATGTTATGATATACGACCATACCAACCGGATGGGCGATACAAAAGTAACTGTTGCAAAAAAAGGTATCATGGAGCTGTCGCCCAACCAGCAGCATTTGGTTATCTCCCTCTTTAATGGCTATAATTATATTGAAGTTGTCAATGAAAGGGGGTACCGGCAAAGCCATCCCTTTGAAGTGATTAAATTTAAAAAGCAAATTCTTTCGTTCGATCTTTCCCAACTAGACCTTAACCACACAAACGAGTCGCTTTTTAAGAACCATTATTCAATGCTGAATATTAAGCAGCTTAACCATGCTATTGATTCTTTGTCTCTGTTTGTGAAGGAGAGAAAAATTGCTTTTCAGGTAAACTCATTGCGCAGTTTCGGTCTGTTGAAGAAAAAGGAGAAACCAGGCTCTAAACATAAGGATATAGTTCAAAAAGAGGCGAAGACGACCCCCATTCTCTATCCTTTCCTAAAGAATTTTGATCTGGATGCCCAAAATCAAATCCTAGGGTATGCACAGCGGCGTACACGTAATGCAAAAGACAATGTGTTGTTTCATGTAAACCGTATTGTTAAACCTAAAGATCAGCTGATTATCAGGCACGAGATTGTTTGGAATCAGAAATTTAAGCTCTCTCTCGCCTGTCTGATTTTCTTTTTCATAGGGGCACCGTTGGGGGCCATTATCCGGAAAGGCGGGCTCGGACTACCCGTAGTTATTTCCGTTATCTTCTTTGTTATTTATCATGTTATTTCGGTAACCGGTGAAAAAGCTGCCCGTACCGGTGAAATGAGCGTGGTCTTCGGCGTTTGGCTCTCCACGATGGTCATTCTTCCTCTCGGGCTGTTTCTGACATACAAAGCCACCACCGACTCACAGATTATGGATACGGAAAGCTGGCGAAAATATTTTGAAAAACACAAGGGTGTTAAGAAAATTGTGGATACTTTGGGCAAAGGAAAATCTATGTTGCTGAAAAAAAAATCCGAACAACAAAGACAATGACTCCGCTGAAAATACTCTTCATTTGCAACAAATCACCCTGGCCTGCAAAAGAAGGGGGTTCCATGGCTATGAACAACCTTATAGAGGGGTTGATAGCTGCCGGAAACCGGATAAAAGTTCTCGCTGTGAATTCGGATAAATACCAAGTCGTGCCGAAAGACATCCCGCAAGCTTACCGCGATGAAACCGGTATTGAATTTGTTCATCTTGATTTAGCCGTAAAACCTGTTCCTGCCTTTTTAAATCTGTTCTCACGGCAATCGTACCACGTGTTACGGTTTGTCTCAAAGGCTTTTGAGAAAAAGCTTGTTGGAATTCTGCAAACGGAAAATTTTGATATTGTCCAGATGGAAACGCTTTTCATGGCGCCTTATCTGCACATTATCAGAAAATACAGCAAGGCAAAAATCGTATTGCGCGCGCATAATATTGAGCATCTTATCTGGAAGCGAATATTTTTGACAAGCCGGAATCCGGCGAAGAAGTTATACCTGCATCACCTTTTTACAACACTCGAAAGTTACGAAAAAGAAGTGCTGAACAATTTCGATGGTATCCTGCCTATTACGAAAAAAGATGCCGGATTTTTTAAAAGTAATTGCCAAAAACCAGTGCAGGCCATCCCGTTTGGTGTAAATTTTGAAGACTATCCGCTTCACGATAAACAACAGCAGGAAAATGCTTTGTTTCATATCGGCGCCATGAACTGGATACCCAATGAGGAGGGGATACGTTGGTTTTTGAAAGAGGTATGGCCAAAAGTACGTGTGAAATATCCTGATCTGAAACTTTATCTTGCCGGCCGTGCTATGCCCCGGTGGCTTACGGAACTGAAAGAAAAAAATGTGGTGGTATTAGGTGAAGTCCCCAATGCCCGTGATTTTATCATTTCGAAAAGTATTTCCATTGCTCCACTATTCTCCGGTAGTGGTATCCGCATTAAAATTATTGAGAGCATGTGTCTTGGGAAGGCTGTTATCTCCACTAAAACCGGTGCCGAAGGTATTGAATATGCCGATGGCGAGAGTGTACTCCTTGCTACTACGGCTGAGGATTTTGTATCGGCCATTGCCCGTCTTTACGAAAATCCGGTGGAAGCAGCTAATTTGGGAAAAAATGCCCGCAAGCTCATGGAGGCAAAGCATGATAATCGAAAAATAATTGGGCAGTTGGAGGCTTTTTATCGTGAAATTTTATGACCTTTGCCCGAAGCGAACAGACGCTGGCTTATGAGAATTTTCGTTTTGCTTTCCAGAATTCCGTACCCACTTGAAAAGGGAGACAAGCTCCGGGCTTTTCATCAGATAAAAGTGCTGTCTGAAAAGCATGAGATTATTCTCTGCGCGTTAAATCCTTTACGTAAAGCTGATAAACAAAAGGCTTTTGAGCAATTACAGCCCTATTGCCGTTCCATTAATTTTATCGACCTACCGGTAAGCGGCCGTGTGGTAAACATCCTGAGAGCCTATTTTTCAGGATTTCCGTTACAATCGGGTTACTTTTATAGCCAGCGGGCAAACAGAAAAATAAAAGCGTTAATTGCTGAATACCAACCTGATCACATGTTTGCCCAGCTTTCGCGGACGGCACGTTACCTTATGAATGTTCCTATTAAAAAAACACTGGATTATCAGGACGCTTTTTCTTATGGATTAAAACGGCGTGCCGATAAGGCCGGATGGCTGATGAAACCGATTTTCAGGATGGAATATCAGCGTATGGAAGCTTTTGAAAGGAAAATGTTCGACCTGTTTGACCATAAAATCATCATCTCTGAACAGGATGGCGATTTAATTCCTCATCCGGAAAAGCATACGATTACAGTCATTAAAAATGGTGTGGATACGGAGTTTTTTCATCCGCTTTCGCAAAAGAAAAGACAAGAGATAGTTTTTACCGGAAATATGAAGTATCCGCCTAATGTGGATGCAGCACAGTTTCTTGTCAAAGAAATTATGCCACTGGTATGGCGGAAAAAACCGGAAGCACGTCTTTTGCTGGCCGGAGCAAGTCCCCATAAAAAAGTCAGGAATCTGGGAAATGAAAAAGTTAAAGTCAGCGGATGGATGGATGACATTCGGGAAGCTTATGCCGGTTCCGAAGTCTTTATTGCTCCCATGCGCATGGGCACCGGACTGCAAAACAAGCTGTTGGAAGCTATGGCCATGAAGATCCCGTGTATTACTACCTCGCTGGCCAATGCGGCACTGCAGGCCAGAGAGCAAGACGAAATCCTTATCGGAAACAATGCCCTGGAATTGGCCGATGCCATCCTGTACCTGCTTGGGAATCAGGAGAAACGCATTAAAATGGCAGAAAAAGCCTTTACTTTTGTAAAACGAAATTACCGTTGGAAAGAGGCAACAGCGCCGCTCGAAAAACTTATACGTAATGTCTCTTTGTTAAATCAGGTTCGTTAGCACTTATCACATCTTTATGAAAGAAAAAGAAGTTTTAGCAGAATACCTTCCGGAAGCCCTAATTGACACGGTCTTTGCATGGGTTGTCCGGTATCAAATTCATTTGAAAATTACCAGGAGCAGGGCTTCAAAACTTGGCGATTATCGTCCCCCGGGCAACAGACAAGCTTACCATCGTATCACCATAAACCACGATTTGAATCCCTATTCGTTTTTTATCACCTTTGTTCATGAGTTGGCACATCTGTTAACGCACAAGCAGTATGGTAGCAGGGCTCAGGCACATGGCAAGGAGTGGAAAACTAATTACCGCAAACTGATGAAGCCCTTTCTGGAAAAGAATATCTTTCCGTCGGATTTACAGCGAAGTATTTATCAACATTTACGAAATATCAAAGCTTCAAGTCAGGCCGATGTGGAACTAACGCGGACGCTCATGCTGTTTGATGGTGGTAAACAGGAAACGTTAATTGAAGACTTGCAACCGGGCGACAGGTTTCTTTTCAGAAATGGCCGGAAGTTTCAGGTAGTTGAAAAATTACGGAAACGTTACAAATGTGTTGAACTGGACAGTCAGCGTATCTTTCTTTTCCAGCCACTGACGCCGGTGGAAATGGTGAGAAGTGAATAGTGAATTGATTTCAACGAAGATGATGATATTTTAACAGAATCCCTTATTTTTGTTACAACTAAAAAAGTTACGATGGACAATTATTATTGCGTGATTATGGCCGGCGGTGTTGGTTCCCGCTTCTGGCCTATGAGCAAAACAGCACATCCCAAACAGTTTATGGACGTGCTCGGAACTGGAAAAACACTCATCCAGCTTACCTTCGACAGGTTTACCAAAATTCTTCCTGCTAAGAATATTTATATTGTTACCAATGAAATATACCGAGATTTGGTATTGGAACAGTTGCCTGAGATTGGGGAAAAACAGGTGCTTTGCGAGCCATCGCGGCGCAACACTGCACCGTGTATCGCGTATGCCAATTATAAAATAAAGGAAGAGAACGAGGATGCTATTATCGTGGTGGCGCCCTCCGATCACATTATTTTGAAGGAGGACGAGTTTGTGAAGGATGTGAAAACGGCTATGAAAGCAGCATCGGAACAGGACTGGCTGATAACCATGGGTATCCGTCCCAGCCGTCCCGATACGGGGTACGGATACATTCAACTTGAAGGTGAAAACATATATCCCAAAGATAGCCGTCTGCATAAAGTGAAAACTTTTACGGAAAAACCCAACCTCGAAATTGCCAGATCTTTCGTGGCCAGTGGTGACTTCTTGTGGAATTCAGGTATCTTCATCTGGTCGCTGAAAAGTATTATGGCCGCTTTCGACAAGCATTTGAAAGAGGTGGACAGCCTTTTTCAGAAAGGTATCGGGAAATACAATACCTCCGAAGAAACCGGATTTATAAAAGAGACTTACGCGATTTGCAAAAACATTTCCATCGACTACGGGGTAATGGAAAAATCGGAGAACGTGTATGTTCTCAGCGTAGATTTTGGCTGGTCGGACCTTGGTACCTGGGGATCGCTTTATACCATTCGCGAAAAAGATGAAGACAAAAATGCCGTGGTGGGTAAAAATGTTATGCTTTACGACACAAAAAATTGTATTGTAAACATGCCACAGGACAAACTTGTTGTTTTGCAGGGGCTTGAGGATTACATTGTGGTGGAGCAGGATGATATTTTATTGGTTTGTCGTAAGGAAGATGAGCAGAAAATCAGGCTGTTTGTTACCGATGTAAAAATCGAAAAGGGAGAAAAATACATATAGCACTATTTCACTGCGGCTTCCTCATTTAAGGAGCTTTCTATTCAGTGAGTTATAGCGTCACTTCGCTTATATATTCTGATTTGTGCACTGTTGTACCCGGATTTTGGAACGGCGAGATAATAATATTTCTGTTGTGGAACGTAAAGCGATGTGCGAGCACCTTCTGCTGTTTTAATTCTGTCCTGAAGTTTATAGGTGTCAGGGGCTTCCTGCCGGATAACTTCGAGATAACCACCGCCACATGAAATATAAAGCTGTTTTTTCTGCGTATCATAATAAACATCATCCGCATCGTGGCCTATTTTCAACGTGGTAATTGTTTTCATTGTTCGTGAAT
>VAPL010369977.1_pt1 | contig 26064 bp, 23 predicted proteins | sample 3395061 | NCBI WGS metagenome assembly VAPL01 (sample SAMN08290444, study PRJNA428436) | hydrothermal vent metagenome | isolation source: Deep-sea hydrothermal vent chimney 2 | place: Pacific Ocean: Juan De Fuca Ridge | depth 2182 m m | reverse complement strand
CCAGCCACCGCTTCTCGAAACAAGGTGATATCCTCTTCAGTGAGTTTTTTCGTTTTGCGTTTCATTGGCTCATGGCATGATATGTACAAAAAACATTCAGTGATTGTATGTACAACTGGATAAAATTAATAGCAAATTTGTTTGAGCTTAGGCTTAGCGTCAGGAATTTACATTGTTTGAGTTAACTTGAAAACCATACTTTCTACAAATCGGAAAAAATCATTGAATGTGGTGGTATGATTTAAGCTGCCGCAAAAAATAGCTTATGATTTGATTTTTCAGGTCAAATATTCACGTTTTACATGAAGCGCGTTATACTGGCGCGCTGCAAAAATAGTAAAAAAATTTATGAACATTTTATTAACAAACGACGACGGATATGCTGCACCCGGCATTAAAGTACTTTATGAAGCGCTTTGTCATTTAGGGCAAGTGACGATGGTGGCGCCAGATCGTAATCGCAGTGGTGCCAGTAGTTCACTGACTTTAGCGCGGCCATTGCGTGCCCAAAACATAGCAAAGAACATTATCGCGGTGGATGGAACGCCAACTGACTGCGTACATTTAGCGATTACGGGTTTATTAAAACAGCCGCCCGACCTGGTCGTTTCGGGTATCAACGCGGGAGCGAATTTAGGCGATGACGTTTGGTATTCCGGGACGGTGGCGGCCGCCGTCGAGGGGCGTTTTCTCGGTTTTCCCGCCTTAGCGGTGTCGTTGGCGGATCTGACTGAGGGGAATTATCAAGCGGCTGCACAGGTGACGACTCAGTTAATTCAACGTTTACAAACCCATCAATTACCCACTGATACCATCTTAAATATCAATGTGCCTGACAGGCCGAGTGAACAGTTGAAGGGCATGCGGGCAACCCGCTTAGGCAATCGTCATAAAGCGGAACCGGTGATTAAAAGCGCTGATCCACGAGGCTATCCCATTTATTGGATTGGACCGGCGGGCGCAGAACAAGAGGCTGGGCCAGGTACGGATTTTTTTGCGGTAAACCGTGGTTTTGCGTCAGTGACTCCGATCCAAGTTGACTTAACCCGTCATGCTTTAGTGGATGATCTTGCATGCTGGTTGAAGGAGATGGCTGAGTGATGAATCAGCGTTTACAGGGAATCGGCATGACCTCGTTAAGAACACGTGAACGGTTAGTAAAACGATTGCGCGAGGAAGGTATAAGAAATGATGCCGTATTGAATGTGATACGCACGACGCCACGCCATATCTTTGTTGACGAAGCCTTGGCAAGTCGAGCCTATGAGGATACGGCGTTGCCGATCGGTCATGGGCAAACCATTTCCCAGCCCTACATGGTGGCTCGCATGACGGAATTGTTATTGGTGAATGGTTCATTAGAGCGAGTGTTAGAAATCGGCACTGGGTCCGGTTACCAAACAGCTATTTTGGCACAGCTTGTTGAGCGAGTGTATACCGTTGAGCGGATTTCTGCCTTAATGCATTTAGCCAGAGCTAGAATGAGGGAATTAAAGTTGCGTAATGTCAGATTTAAACATGATGATGGTAATTGCGGATGGGCAGAACATCAGTTGTTTTCAGGGATTATTGTCACGGCGGCCGCTCAGGAAATTCCTGAGTCCTTGCTAATGCAGCTCGATAGCAATGGACGGCTCATTATTCCAGCGGAGGGTGAAGATGGCCAAGTGTTACGGCAAATTGTACGGACTGAGCAAGGTTTTGAAGAAACGCTATTGGACCGCGTTCAATTTGTTCCGATGCTAGGCGGTGTTAATTAATGCGCGTTTTCTCTGTGGTTTACGACAAGGTAATTCAGTGGTCTAAACACAAAAGAGCCACTTGGTATTTGGCGGGTCTGAGTTTTTCTGAATCATCATTTTTACCTTTTCCGCCGCCTGATGTGATGTTGGCACCCATGGTCTTAGCACGCATGCATCTTGCCTGGAAATTAGCCTTCATTACCACAATATTCTCTGTGCTTGGTGGTTTGTTTGGGTATTTAATCGGCATGTTGGCTTTTGATTTCGTGATGCCATTGATCATTGAGGCGGGTTATTGGTCATACTACGAAAAAACTCAGAAATGGTTTGTTGATTATGGTGTCTGGGCAGTGATTGTCGCGGGTTTTTCTCCGATTCCTTACAAGGTGTTCACGTTGGCGGCTGGTGTTTCAGGTATGGCCATCCTCCCCTTTCTTATGGCTTCATTGGTGGGACGAGGGGCACGCTTTTTTTTAGTGGCGGGATTGATTGTTTTGGGTGGCGCAAAAATGGAACACCTGCTGCGCCAGTATATTGACTGGCTTGGCTGGTTCGTTGTCGTGATTGTTATTTTAGTTATTTTGATCATTTAGTCGGGTAGGAATGACACCCATTTAACCCGGGTTTTTTCAGGTGATTGACATCATTTATTGGCATTTGGCTAAACAGGTTTTTGGTGGTGTGAGCTAACCCCTGTGAATCGACAATGGCCATTCGCGTATATATCAATTGATCTTGTGACGGCAAGACCGGTTGGTTTGTTACTTATTATGTTTGTTTTGTGTGCGAATGGTTGTGGTGGGCATGTTTCCCATAAAGTTCAATCGGGTGAGACACTTTATGCCATTGGTTGGAGGTATGGACAAGCGGTGCAAGACATCGCAAAATGGAATAATTTATCATCACCTTACGTGATCCGTGCTGGGCAATGGCTGAGGGTGGCGCCTCGTGTGAAGCCTTGGTGGGAAGAAGCTGAGCAGGTTGTCAAAAATTCAACACAAACAAAAAAAGTGATTGTTCACGTACCTGAGTCTAATGTTAAAAGCATTAAAAAAGAACCACAAAAAATCACCAGTACGCCCCAAAATAAAATAGCGAAAGGTGAAGAGCAGAAAATAACATCGATTCAATCTCCTAGCGTTTCCCTGGTGGTTCAGCATTCAGTTGGATGGCAATGGCCTACAAATGGGCGTGTGATAAAGAACTTTTCGACTAAGCCGCCTCGGTATAAAGGGATTGATATTGCAGGCAAGCGTGGACAGCCTGTTTATTCGGCGGCCAAAGGAGATGTTGTTTACATTGGAGGTGGACTTATTGGGTATGGAAAGCTTATTATCATTAAACATAACAAGACTTTCTTAAGTGCTTATGCACATAATGACGAAATATTGGTAGAGGAGGGTGACAAAGTAAAGAAAGGACAGTTCATCGCTAAAATGGGAAGTACTAGCGACGTGGCCGGTTTACTTCATTTTGAAATTCGACGAAACGGAAATCCTGTAAACCCCCTTCGGCTTTTACGAGGGCAATAATTGTTGTTTATGGAGGGTAGTGGATGACGCATGACAGTGGTGCTTTTGGTGAAGATACAATGTGTTCAACTGATGAAATGAGACTGGATGAATGTGAAGAAGAAGAGACAAAGCCATCTAAGAATCAGTCGACAGATGAAGCCTCTGATGGGCAGCTTGATGCTACTCGGCTTTATTTAAGTGAAATCGGCTATTCACCTCTATTATCGGCAGAAGAAGAGGTACATTATGCCCGTCTTGCACAAAAGGGGGATGAATTAGGGCGCTGCCGAATGATCGAGAGCAATTTACGCTTAGTTGTGAAAATTGCGCGTCGATATTTGAATCGTGGTTTAGCGTTTCTCGATTTGATTGAAGAAGGTAATTTAGGCTTAATACATGCGGTAGAAAAATTTGACCCAGAACGCGGGTTTCGTTTTTCAACATATGCGACATGGTGGATTCGACAGACCATTGAACGTGCTTTAATGAATCAAACGCGTACAATCCGACTGCCGATTCATGTGGTCAAAGAACTCAACTCTTATCTACGTGCCGCGCGTTCTTTTGCACAAACGCAAGATCATGAACCCAGCCCAGAAGAAATTGCACGCCATTTGGATAAACCCATTGAGGATGTGAAACGCATTCTTGGGCTGAATGAGCGAGTGACTTCTGTGGATTCGCCGCTTAATAAAGGCTCGGATAAATCGGTATTGGATGCCATTCCTGATGAAAACAATGCAGATCCGGCCATTTTATTACAAGATGCAGATCTCAATCGGCACTTGCAAATCTGGTTGTCTCAGCTGAATGAAAAGCAGCGTCAAGTGGTTGAGCGGCGCTTTGGTTTAAGTGGTCAAAAAATGTCGACGTTAGAAGAAGTGGGCGGAGAAATCGGAGTAACGAGGGAACGTGTTCGTCAAATCCAGGTGGAAGCCCTAGGAAAACTGAGAGAAATAATGGAACGAGAGGGTTTTTCAGCTGATACCGTGTTTAATTGATGGGTTAAGACATACTTTAAAATCAATAAAAATGTGATGCATCAAAATTAAAGTCAGTCGCTTCAGTTTGTGATCGATGAGTTGAGTTCGTGGGGTTGGTTAAAGCAAGATATGAGAAGTGACGGTGTGCAAAGAATCATTTTTCGATGTGCGCCGCTTTCTTAAATTGTACGAAATGTATCAAGAATAAAAATAAAAAAGTGAAATAAACGCTATCATGTTTATCTCATAAATAAGGCGGCTAGCACCTGTCGGCCGTCAGTCATCAAAAAATTGTAAGTTCGGCATGCCGCTGCAGTATTCATGACTTCGACGCCGATTCCTAGGCGCATTAGTGGCAAAGTATAAGACTGATCTGGGAAAATAATTTGTTTACCGGTACCTAAAATAATCAGCTCAGGCTGTAAATCCGATAAAATCTTCAAATCACCTTCGGTTAACTCCTTCATGGTTTGTGGGCGCCAATGGCTTATGAGTTTTTCTGGAGTGATGATCGCACTAGCTGTGAGTTTGATCGAATTTTTATTATTTTTTGGTGTTGTTTGCTTTGGTTGTGATATCCGCTTAGCGTCGTCATCTTCAGACAGAATGGTGGGCGAATTAACAACGATATAATGATCACCATATGAATGAATAGAATAGGCCTCAGGCCTGGTATCTAGATTGATTTGCATAAACCACCTCGTACTTTATCTGAAATTGCATCATACTTTATTTTATAGTGATAATTAAGCGGTATTCTCTAAAAAATTTCTTTTAAGTGATCGCGGTATTACGTTGACAGTATTTCAAATGGCAAGTATTGTTGCCAATCTTTTGAATCAGCGTGTTTTTTAAGTGGATGGTGGGCATTTAGTGGACTTCACTGTCGGTATTTTTGCTAATTAGTGCATAAACGTTATTATTGGAAGATAGAATCCAAGAGTGCTTGAACGAAGTATGAATAGATTATCTGCGAATGTGCGGTACATCGATCGTCAAGTTCTTGAATACATCCCTCAACAGTAAATACATTAATAGAGTTTGATCAATTGTTTACCGAATTTCAACGCATTAAACGTTTGCCACCTTATGTTTTTAATATTGTCAATGAGTTAAAAGCGGCCGCTCGTGCAAGAGGTGAGGATATCGTTGATTTTGGTATGGGAAACCCGGATCAAGCGACCCCACAACACATTATTGACAAGCTGGTGGAGGTTGCCCAGCGCCGTGATACCCACCGTTATTCTGTTTCTCGCGGCATACCGCGTTTGAGACATGCCATATGTTCATGGTATCAGCAGCGTTATGAGGTTGCGCTAAACCCTGAAACCGAAGCGATTGTGACCATTGGTTCCAAAGAAGGCTTAGCGCATTTGGCACTCGCGACCTTGGGGCCGGGTGATGCCGTATTGGTTCCCAATCCAACCTACCCTATTCATCCGTATGGTTTTGTGATTGCCGGTGCGGACATTCGGCATGTGCCGTTGGTGCCGGGGGTGGATTTTTTTGCTGAATTAGAAAAAGCGATTAAAGATACCTGGCCAAAACCGAAGATGTTGGTGCTTAACTTTCCGGGAAATCCAACAACACAGTGTGTGGAATTAGATTTTTTCGAGAAAGTGGTTGAGGTTGCCAAAGAGCATAAAATTTGGGTGATTCATGATATCGCTTATGCTGACATTGTGTTTGATGGTTACCAAGCACCTTCCTTGTTACAAGTCCCTGGTGCCAAGGAAGTCGCTGTTGAATTTTTTACATTGTCGAAAAGTTACAATATGCCAGGTTGGCGCATCGGTTTTATGTGCGGTAATCCTGAATTAGTGGGAGCATTAGCTCGCATAAAGTCTTATCTCGACTATGGTATGTTTACGCCGATTCAGGTGGCAGCGATCACCGCCCTAGAAGGGCCGCAAGATTGTGTTCAACAGATTACGGATATGTATTGCCAGCGCAGAGACGTGTTGTGTGAAGGTTTGAATCATGTGGGTTGGGAAGTAGATAAACCCAAGGCGACAATGTTTGTTTGGGCGCCGATTCCACCTGCGTATAAAAAATTAGGCTCACTGGAATTTGCCAAACGATTGCTTTCAGAAGCTAAGGTGGCGGTTTCTCCCGGTGTGGGGTTTGGCGAATATGGTGATAACCATGTTCGATTTGCATTGATTGAGAATGCACACCGTACTCGTCAGGCAATTAGAGGCATAAGAGATATGTTTCGCCGAGACAAGGTAACCGTGTCGTAAATATTCTAACGGTTTTCAAATGTGGTCCAAAAACATTGGAAGTCATTCGTGTTAGTCATAGAGGTAAAATGATATGAATCCAGTTAAAGTTGGATTATTAGGGTTGGGCACAGTGGGTGGTGGAACCGTTAATGTGCTCAATCGAAATGCGAAAGAAATCACGCGCAGAGCGGGGCGGGGCATCGTCGTCACCCATGCTGCTGCGCGTGATATTAATCGAGCTCGTCGCTGTGATACCAATGACATACGTTTGACCGTCAACCCTAAAGACGTTATTAGTGATCCCGAAATACAAATCATTGTGGAATTGATTGGCGGAGATACCTTAGCTCGAGATCTGGTCATGATGGCCATTGCGAATGGCAAGCATGTGGTCACCGCTAATAAAGCGTTGATTGCTAAATATGGTAACGAAATATTTTTAGCGGCGCAGAAAAAAGGCGTGATGGTTGCTTTCGAGGCGGCAGTCGCCGGTGGTATACCCATCATTAAGGCGATTAGAGAAGGTTTAGCTGGCAATCAAATTGAGTGGTTGGCAGGCATTATCAATGGTACTGGCAATTTTATTTTGACTGAAATGCGAGATAAAGGGCGTGATTTTTCCGATGTGCTAGCCGAAGCCCAACGGTTGGGGTATGCAGAAGCCGATCCAACGTTTGATGTTGAGGGGATTGATGCCGCACACAAACTCACGATACTCGCGTCGATTGCCTTTGGTATTCCATTGCAATTCAATAAGGCTTATGCCGAAGGTATCTCTCAAATCTCCCAAGAAGATGTCCGTTATGCGGAAGCCCTAGGTTATCGAATAAAACATCTAGGGTTGGCAAAACGCACCGATCAGGGGATTGAATTGCGTGTTCACCCAACCTTGATTCCGCACCGGCGTTTAATTGCTAATGTCGATGGCGTCATGAATGCGATATTGGTAAAAGGTGATGCGGTCGGCGCGACATTATATTATGGCGCGGGGGCTGGCGCGGATGCAACCGCTTCAGCGGTGGTGGCGGATTTGGTTGATGTGGTGCGAACCTTAACCAGCGACCCAGAAAACCGGGTTCCCCATTTGGCATTCCAGGCGGATGCTATCTCGAATACACCGATTCTTGCGATGGAACAAGTAGAAACCGCCTATTACCTCAGGATGCAGGCGCAAGATAAGCCGGGCGTACTCGCCGATGTGACACGTATTTTAGGCAAATTTGAGATCAGCATTGAGGCGATTCAGCAAAAAGAACTGACAAAAAATACCACACACGCCAGTATTATTATGATTACCCATCGGGTACTCGAGAAAAAAATGAATGAAGCGATTGAACAAATCCAAAGCTTGAGCTCAATTAATGGCCAAGTGGCACGAATTCGGTTAGAGTGCCTCAATGCAGATTAATTAGAATATCGTTGATATTGGATTTGCGCTCGCGTTAATATTTGATAAAGTTAGAGGATGTTGTTATGTCATTTCGACCGCGTTATACCGGTTTGATCGATCGATATCGTGACCGTTTACCGATTCATGATGATACGCGTATTATTAGTTTGGGTGAAGGCAATACGCCGCTGATTCGATTGCATAATATTCCGGTTAAATTAGCCAAAGATATTGACATCTATGTTAAGTATGAAGGTCTGAATCCTACCGGTTCTTTCAAGGATCGAGGCATGACAATGGCGGTAACCAAGGCCGTTGAGGATGGCAGTAAAGCGATTATTTGTGCGTCGACTGGCAATACCTCAGCTTCGGCGGCGGCTTATGCCGCACGTGCGGGTATTAAAGCTTTTGTTTTAATACCCGATGGGAAAATCGCAATGGGTAAATTGGCGCAAGCCATGATACACGGGGCGGTGGTCATTCAATTCAAAGGAAACTTTGATGTGGGCATGCAGTTGGTAAAACAACTCGACCAAACCTTGCCAGTGACGATTGTGAACTCAATTAATCCGTTTCGTTTGCAAGGCCAGAAAACCGCCGCCTTTGAAATCATAGAAGAACTGGGTTGTGCGCCTGACTACCATTGTTTACCCGTCGGTAACGCAGGGAATATTAGTGCGTATTGGATGGGATATTGTGAATATTTTGACCACGGTATGGTGAATCAAAAACCTAAGATGCTCGGTTATCAAGCCTCGGGGGCGGCCCCATTTTTGAGGGGCGAGATGGTTGAACATCCAGAGACCATTGCGACGGCTATTTGTATTGGTCATCCTCAATCTTGGGATAAAGCCAGGATCGCCCAAAAGGATTCCGAGGGTTGGTTCGATGAGTTTTCGGATCCAGAAATTCTCGCGGCGCAACGGATGTTGACAGAGCTCGAAGGTATTTTTTGTGAGCCTGCCTCGGCCATCTCATTAGCTGGCGCAATCAAAGATATTCAATCAGGAAAAATACCCGAGGGAAGTCGCATTGTCTGTACTTTAACAGGCCATGGTTTAAAGGACCCCGATACGGCAATTAAGCAAAGTACGTCAGATATTGCCAACATCGAAGCGACAGAGGACTCGGTGTCTAAAGCCATTTTAGCCCACCTTTAATTGTTCATCGGATAGTTATTTGACCAACATTGACTACTTTCCGGTAGCAAATGTTGGTTTCTAGAGCAGATTAGGCGTTGGGCTGGTATCATTTCCCGGTTTAGCGCTCAGATTGTGATTTGTATTGGCCGGATACAACCTATCTTGCGTCGGTTTTATGCGCAGAGTTCATTCACTCAATCCCTTAGAAATAAGTCATATCAAGAAGGCAAAACTGTAAGAAACATCACACTTTCATTGTGCATTTACGCTATATAATCCCGCTTGATTCGACGATAAATACGATATGGACCCTAAGAGGCTGTTCGTCTAAAAAATAAAATGCAGGTTCTTAAAGGTTGGGCGCTAAAAATAAAGTGGGTGAGTATATGACAAGTTCTGTGACAAAACTGATTATTGAAAGTGTATGCAAAGACGGTAAGCGTTTTCGGCCGAGTGATTGGATCGAGCGTATTTCATCAAACCTGGGAACTTTTGGGCCAGACCATCGTTTACATTATTCGAAGGACGTGCAGCCGGGTTTTATTGATGGTGAAAAATGCTTAGTTGTGGTCGAGACATTGCAGCAGGATGATCCTGCGGCTTATGAATATATTGTCAACTTTGCAGAATCAAATCAATTAAGAGTGCGCCGCCAAGCGAACCAATAATGTACGGCAGGGGGAATACTTACTCGCATTACCGTCAATTCCGAACCGCCAAGGTAATAAAAACTAGCGCCATCGCAAATGATTGTGATGGCGTTATGTATTTACGTTTTATTGATTAGGTTTAGCTACCCATGTGTTTTTCTTTAATTTCGTCGAGTGTTTTGCAATCAATGCAAAGTGTGGCAGTGGGACGTGCTTCAAGTCGTCGTATACCAATTTCAATGCCACATTGGTGACAATACCCGTAATCTCCTGCCTCAAGCATTGCTAACGCTTCATCGATTTTTTTGATGAGTTTACGCTCCCGGTCACGGGCGCGCAGTTCCATGGCAAATTCGGATTCCTGCGTTGCACGGTCATTGGGGTCGGGAAAATTAGCGGCTTCATCTTGCATGTGATGAACCGTACGATCAACTTCCTCCATCAAGTCCTTTTTCCAGGCGGTGAGTATTTTCATGAAATGATTGGCTTGCGCCTCATTCATGTATTCTTCGCCTTGTTGAATATCATAGGGCGCGATACCCAGCGAAGTCGTGGTTGTTGTCGTTTCGTGCGTTTGTTGCTTTTTCGCGGCCATCAGTTAATCGTCCCCCGTTATACCGAGAAATTTTGAGACCCGCTTTTTACCAGAAAAGAGGCGTGTCTGCAATATAAGATTTCTAGATAATTGACTGTCATCAAAATATAGACCTAAATTTGTCAAGTGTCAGCTTATCTCTGGCGTGCGACACTAACATACTGAATCATTAAATAAATTTTACCTCTGAATACATATATTCGAATTTTTTTATGGTGAAAGTTAGGTTAGAATAACCAAAATGTAGATAGTTTTCTTTTGGTTGTGTGTTTATCGGTTATTTGTGGCTTGATCATGAGGCTGTAGTGTAGTCATTAGGTTAAAAAAATCACCCCAGCGGAGAGTGATCGGCCCTTTATTCAATAAAGGATAAATAGTGTTTATTTTCATATGGTTTTCTGTTTGCATGTAATGTCGTCGGTATGGCTGAGCGAAGCGCCATCAGGGTGAGAGCAAAAATTAAGCATATCGCCTATCTTTGGTGTGAAATTTTAGGTTTATAAATATTTAAGGGGAAAACGTGATAGAGGGTTTAGCCGCTCGGATGACTGACATTTCATCGTTTCAAGTCATGTCATTGTTGGCACGCAGTCGGGAATTAGAAGCACAAGGAAAACGTATTGTTCACATGGAAATTGGGGAGCCGGATTTCTCAACACCCGAGCCCATTATTGTTGCAGGGATTCGTGCCTTAACGGCAGGACGCACCCACTATACGCCCGCGACCGGATTGCCTGAATTACGAGCAGCGGTAGCGACATATTACCAGACTCGATACGGCCAAAAGGTCAATGCCGAACAGGTGGTGATTACCCCAGGCAGTTCAGGTGCTTTGCTGTTAGCCCTTGGGGTATTATTAAATCCGGGCGATCAAGTCTTGATGGCGGATCCAGGGTACCCATGCAATCGAAATTTTGTTCGGTTTCTCAATGGTGAACCGGTCAGCATTGGAGTGGAGGCGATGACTCAGTTTCAATTGACCGGCGATTTGTTAGCATCTCATTGGCAGCCTACCACCAAGGCGGTTATTGTTGCATCGCCGACGAACCCTGTCGGCAGCGTATTGTCAGCGAAGCCGCTGGTAAATATTGCAAAAGCCGTGCGTCAGCGAGGCGGTTATTTGATTGTTGATGAAATTTACCATGGACTCGAATACGAGGATAAACTGCCTACCATTTTGTCCATTGATGACCAAGCGTTTGTGGTCAATAGCTTTTCAAAATACTTTGGTATGACCGGGTGGCGCTTAGGGTGGTTGATTGCCCCCCAACGGTTTGTGCCAGCCATTGAGCGATTAGCGCAAAATATTTTCTTGGCGCCTTCTACACCAGCGCAATATGCAGCGTTGGCAGCATTTGATGAGTCGACCATGAGTGTCCTGCAGCAGCGTCGGGATGAGTTTCGGCAGCGCCGTGATTACTTGGTGCCTGCTTTACAAGCCCTGGGTTTTACGATTCCCTGTTTGCCGCAAGGTGCTTTTTATATCTATGCCAATTGTTCGGGCTTGACTGACAATAGTTTCGATTTTTGCCATACGTTGCTGGAAGAGGTGGGGGTTGCGATTACGCCTGGCGCTGATTTTGGTGATCAACAAGCGGCCCAATATATTCGGTTTGCTTACACGACGAACGAAGAAAATCTCAGGGAGGGCATTCGTCGGCTAACAAAGCACTTGGCCTCTATTAAATTGTAGGTGGTCGGGTGACAAGGTACTCATGCTGATTATCAGTTAGCCTCCTAGCGATGTATTTGTTCTAGCCGCTCCAAATCGAAATGATCTAATAGCATGGCGGTTGCACCGGCGACGGCGCTGGGTACGATAATGATATTTAGTATCGGTATCATGGTTCCGACCATGACGGCCCCACCAAACCCTAATACCAGCATGCGTTTATTTTTTAAATGTTTTCTTTGGTGAGTGAATTTTATTTTGTGGTTTCCCATCGGGTAGTCAGCGTACTGTAAAGTGAGTAACCAAGCCGCAAACACTAACCATACGCCAGAGGCAATGAAATTAATGCCAGGAATGAAAAACAATATGAAAAACAATAGACTTCGAGTGAGAAAATAAAAAATTTTCGCCAGTTCTTCTTTTAGGGTGGTTGGCAATTCTTTAATGATCGTCTGCCAAGGCTCATCCATGCTCATTGGCTGGGTGGTCAAGTGCATTTCTACGGCTTCGGCTAATAGACCGTTAAAGGGGGCGCTGAAAAAATTGACGACGAGAGTAAAGGAAAAATAGGCGAAGATGACCAGACCAACACCAAGTAAAAACCAAATGAGCCAATCTAACCACTGTAACCAGCTAGGCAACATCTCGGCAAGGGCTTTTGTGGCATCATCAAACCAGACGAAGATGCCTATGGTCATCGCTGTAAAAAAGATAAAACTGAACACGATGGGTAATAGCGCGAATTTTCTGAGCTGAGGATGGCCGATTAATCGTATTCCTTTGATCAGATACAGTGCACCATGAAGGGGTGTGTTAGGCAACGTGCGGCGGATTGTCATGTATCATATTTCTTTTTGATGGGTATACCTGTTAATCGATTGATTCAGCGGCACCTTGCTTCGCCAGTTTTGCCGCCCCGACAGCGGCGCTAGTGCAACGCGCTTTAACAACAGGCACGCCCATGGTATTGGCGCGTATTTGGTTCCAGGGCACATTAATCGCGCCGCCGCCCACCGTGAGTATTTTACGCGGTGGAGTGGCGCCTAATTCAACTAATCGCTTGTAACCGAGTTTTTCAATGTTAGCAATGCCTTCTAAGATGGCTTGGAAGAAAATAACATCGGATGCAGGACGCGGTGATAGTTTAGGCGATAGTGTGGCATCATTGATGGGAAATCGCTCTCCGATTTGGGCAAGAGGATAATAATCCAGTTGGGTTGGCTGGTTTGGATCGAGCTGGCGTGTCATGCTTTCAATTTGTTGTGGGGAAAAATAATGCTGGATCACCGATCCTCCGCTATTCGACGCGCCGCCGACGAGCCAAATTTTCCCGAGTCGATGACTGTAGATACCATAATCGGCGTTGAAAATCGGGGTTTCCGAGGCTAATTTTAACACCAACGTAGAGCCGATCGAGGTCACCGCTTCGCCTTTTTGGTGGGCACCGGTGGCGATGAAAGCCGCAACGCTATCGGTTGTGCCACTGACAATGCGGGTATCCTCATCAAAACCAAAACGAGAAGCCACTTGTTTGTCAATGAGGCTGATAACTTCACCGGGCACTTGTACGCAAGGTAGGTGATTGAGATCAATGTCTAACTCCATTATCCAGTCAGGCCATTGCCGTTCAATGGGGTCATAGCCCATTTTGAGGACGTTATTTTCGTCACTCACATTAAATTGTTTAGAGAACTGCCCTGCTAGCCAATCCGCTTGATTGACGAAGCAAAAATCCTTTTGGTGTGACAACTGGTTGCCAAGATGGAGGCATTTCGCTAACGCTGAGCTTGCCCCTTGAGCGGCGCTGTGGGCTGGGGCGTGTTTGGCGATCAATTGAGCTTCTGGCACACTGGTTACATCGTTGTACATCAGCGCGTTAGAGAGTGCTTGCCCATGTTGGTCAGTTGCCAATACGGTTCCAGAGGTGCCATCGACAGCAATCGAGCGTACTTGATAGAGCGGTATTAATTGCTTGACTTTATAAAGTGCACTTTGACAAGCTTCCCACCAAATTTCCGGATCTTGATAGCAGTGCCCATCATTGAGTACTTTAGCGGGGGGCAATGGATGTTCTGCCGAAGCAATTATCTGTTCTTGTTCATTGATTACGGCAATGCGACAGCCACTGGTGCCTAAATCAATGCCCAGAAAATAATCATCCTCTTGAGTTTTGTCTATGTTTTTCAAGTGAGGCATTTATTAATTAGGTTAAGTTGTCAATATTAAAAAAGTTAAGGTAATGTAATTAACGCGGGTGCTTGCCAATTGACGTTTTTGTGCTCCACCACCACCGTGGTGTAAATACCGCCCCGTACGTTAAATTCTGCCGTGATACGCATGAAACTTGGTTGGCAGGCAGTCACCATATCCTTCAATAGCTGGTTTGTTACCGCTTCGTGAAAAGTGCCTTCATTACGAAAAGACCAGATATATAGTTTCAATGCTTTAAGTTCAAGACATAATAAATTTGGAACATAAGCTATTTTGATGGTTGCAAAATCGGGTTGGCCAGTTTTTGGGCATAAACAAGTAAATTCTGGAATCGTGATATGTACTGTATAATCCTGCTGTGGGTTGGGATTGTCAAATGTATCTAGATTTTTACTTGGTTCGCTAGGCATTGCTTTCTCTCTATGATAATTTTACGGCCTCTTATTGTATCCGGTGATCAATGGGTTGACAAAGTGCTTGTGTCAAGACTTCATCATGATGATTCGATTGAGGGTTTAAAATGGGTTCGGTGATTACCGTCCTCGGTTACTAAATAAAATTTCCTGTGCAGTCTCATATTATGATGTTTGAGCTTTACTCGGCTTGCCAGCAGTGTACATCGTCAGGTTGTTCCTTAGCGAGCATAAGTGTAATATGTCGCCTATTTCTTGTCCGGGCGCGTTAGCAGACATCGTCGGCTGGCAATCAAAGCATCCATCGGCTGGGGAAATAATGAACAATTTATTTAATTCTTAACAACTAGGCTAATGAATTCTCCATGCGTCTCAGTAGAATAAAGCTAGCAGGCTTTAAATCTTTTGTCGATCCAACCACGGTTTATATTGAGAGTAATCTCGTCGGTGTGGTGGGACCTAATGGCAGTGGTAAGTCGAATATCATTGATGCAGTTCGTTGGGTGATGGGGGAAAGTTCAGCTAAGCATATGCGTGGGGAATCGATGGCTGACGTCATATTCAGCGGTTCATCCACCAGAAAGCCGGTAGGTCAAGCCTTTGTCGAATTAGTGTTTGATAATAGTCAAAGTGGTATGGGAGGCAAATATGCTAACTATAATGAAGTATCGATCAAGCGCTTGGTGGCACGCGATGGGCAATCGAATTATTCATTAAATGGGACCCGTTGTCGGCGTCGTGATATTACGGATATTTTTCTTGGCACCGGCCTGGGGCCGCGCAGTTACGCGATTATCGGCCAAGGCATGATATCTCGCTTGATCGAAGCAAAGCCTGACGAATTGCGTACTTTTCTAGAAGAAGCCGCGGGTATTTCCAAATATAAGGAACGGCGTCGGGAAACCGAAAATCGCATGCGGCATACGCATGAAAACTTAAGTCGAATTAACGATTTAATGGATGAACTCGATAAGCAACTGGAGCGTTTGCAGAAGCAGGCAAAAACGGCAGAGCGTTATAAAAATTTAAAAGACGAAGCGCGGACTGTTAAAGGTCAGTTATTAACGTTGCAATGGCAATTATTGGACAATGAGATGCAAACCAAGGAAGCCTTGGTCGGCAAAATGGGAACCCAATTAGAAGCGGACATCTCGGCCTTGCGTGCCACGGAAGCGGCCATGGAGCAGCAACGTGAAATTCATGTGGAAGCCAGTGATACCTTAAATGAAATACAAGCACGTTATTATCAAATTGGTGCCGAAGTATCCAGTCATGAACAACAAATACAGCACACCAACAATCGACAGCAGGAGCTTGCCAACGACTTGGCGCAAGTGATTCAAACACAGCAAGATGCGAATGTTCATCAGCAAACCGATGAGCGTCAATGCATCGAGCATGAGGCGAAAATTACCGAGTTGATGCCGGTATTTGACGCCGCTGAACAACAATCCGAGCTATCTTCTGCACAATTGGAAGAGGCCGATGACGCGATGCACGATTGGCAGTCGCAATGGGATGAATTTAATCAGCAAGCGGGTGAACCGACCAAAACGGCAGAAGTTGAGCGTACAAAAATTACGCACATGGAAAATCAATCTCAGCAATTGCAACAACGTTCTGAGCGTCTGAGGGATGAGTTAATAAGTTTTGAAAGCAAGCGGTTAGATGATGAGTTACAAGCCTTGGATGAGGTGATGCTGCAACAGCAGGCACAGGCCGATCAGCTCCATGAGGTATTGTCAGAATGTCAGGCTCGGGTCACGGATCAACGCCAGGAAATGGCTGAATTAACAGAAAACTTGGCAACCAGCCGCGATCAACATCAACAACAGCGAGGGCGCATTGCCTCGTTAGAAGTGTTGCAAGAAGCGGCACTTGGCCAGCATGAAGAACAGCGGCAAGCTTGGTTATCCGAACTCGGTTTACAAGACTGCCCTCGTCTCGCCCAGCAATTGATCGTGAGCGAGGGTTGGGAAAAAGCTGTTGAAACGGTATTGGGGTTTAATTTAGAAGCATTGTGTATCAATGCGCTACCAGATATCTTTGATAAATTACACGAGCTACCAGAATTATCCATCGGTTTCATGGAGGCTCGGTCGACGAGTGGTCATGTGAATGCTATGTTAGATAGCAGACGGCTATTGAGTGATGTGGTGCAGTCACCGGTGGACGTTAGCCATTTATTGAACAAAATTTACTGTGTCGATGATTTGCCAGCCGCTTTGGCATTATCGCAACAGTTGCTTGAAGATGAATCGGTCGTGACTCGGCAAGGCCTTTGGATGAGTCCTCGTTGGCTGCGCATTAATAAACAGCAAGATGAAAAAAGCGGCGTTATTGTCCGAGAGAAAGAACTCAAAGCCTTGCAAATTACTCAGCAACAGGAGGCTGAGGTGATTGCTCAATTAGAGCAACAGTGTGAATTTAGCCAAGCGAGTTTGCTTGAGCTCGAAGCCCAGCGCGATAATACGCAACGTGATATCCAGGAATGGCAACAGCAGTTGGGTGAAATCAAAGCCCAATACAGTGGTAAACTGGCGCGCTCAGAGCAGATAAAAACCCGATCAGCGCGAGTGCGCAGCGAACTTGATGATATTCAACAGCAAATTACCAATCATGTCCGTGATGTACAAGAGGCCCGCAAACGCTTAGCTGAGGCGCTTGATATGATGGATGAGATTGTCCAACGGCGTGAAGTATTGACTGGACAGCGTGATGAATTACGTGAATCGTTAGCGGATGTTCGCCAAGTGGCTCATGAGAAAAAGCAAGAGATGCATGATTTAAAGCTGCGGCTTGAGTCATCAAAAATGGCAAAAGAGGCCGCTGAGCAAAATTTACAACGGGTACATGTTCAGCTTCGCAGTCTGCAAACACGTCAAACCGCATTAGAAACGGCGCTGACTGACAATGAGACGCCGCTGCCAGAGATTAAGCAAAACCTGGAGAAACTCTTGGAGCAGCGCTTAACCGTGGAAGCACAGTTGAGTGAGGTTCGTCAGGGGGTCGGCGAAGCCGATAATCAACTGCGTGAATTAAGTGCGAATAAAATACAAATTGAGCAAAAAGTTCAAGTGGCTCGGGAAATCTTAAACCAAGAGCAAATGAATGCGCAAACTGTTAAAGTTCGGCGTCAGACGCTCATTGAACAATTGTCGGAAGCGGGTTATGAATTAGCTCAAATATTAGCGGAGCTGCCTGAAGATGCGTCAGCCAACGAGTCGGAGCAGAGGCTTGCTAAACTGGAGCAAAGTATCGTGCGGCTGGGTCCCATCAATTTAGCGGCGATTGATGAGTATGCAGAACAATCAGAACGTAAACAGTATCTTGAAAGTCAGCATAATGATTTAACAGAAGCGCTAACGACGCTTAAAAACGCGATTAACAAAATTGATAAAGAAACCCGTGCTCGCTTCAAAGAGACCTTTGACAAAGTCAATGGTGGCTTGGAAAATATGTTCCCTAAACTCTTTGGTGGCGGGCAAGCGTTTTTAGAATTAGTGAGTGAAGACTTATTAGAGACGGGAGTGACCATTATGGCCCGACCACCGGGTAAAAGAATAAGCAATATTCATATGCTGTCAGGCGGTGAAAAAGCGCTGACGGCGGTGGCTTTGGTCTTTGCCATTTTTGAATTAAACCCAGCACCATTTTGTATGTTGGATGAGGTAGATGCACCCTTAGATGAGGCAAACGTGGGTCGTTTTAGCCAATTAGTGAAAGCGATGTCGGAACAGGTTCAGTTTATATTTATTACCCATAACAAAACGACGATGGAAATTGCGCAACATTTAAATGGAGTGACAATGCATGAACCTGGTGTTTCACGTATGGTATCCGTCGATGTTGAGGAGGCAGCCAGTTTGGCGGCTATGTAGGAGGGAGTAGGGATAATTTATGAATGATTTTATTGAGTTTTGGAATGATCCACTGCGTTTGATATTAGCGGTGGCCGGTGCCGTGGTTATTTTGGCAATTATTATCTTTGGACGGCGATCGGGCAGTCAAAAAGATTTGAAAACTTTGGATTTATCCGAGCCTCACTCACCGCACTCGACGGTACGCTGGGAAATACATGAAGATATCGTTGATTCAGATCCGCAGGTTGGTGGGTTAACGGCGTCGGAAATTCAAAGTGCCTTGGAGTCTGGGCCAGTGAAGGATGTCGGACCTGTCAGTGTCAGCAAAGCAGCAGATCGTATGCGAAGTCAGGCCTCCGCTTCGCACATGGCCGATCATAACCGAGCAAGCCATCAACAACATGAGTATGTGCGATCCACCCAGCCCTTGGTCGCTGACCCGGTGACGATGCGCGATGAGCGCGCCTTGCATGGGATAAAGACACCCGTGGCTAACCTGTCACTTGAACCGACGTCTGATTTTGACGCAGAACCTCATGGCGAAGGGGAAATGTTTATTGTTTTGCACGTGATGGCAAAAGACGAACGCATGTTTCATGGCAGTGATTTGCAAAAAGCGGTAGAGATCGCGGGTATGGGCTATGGTGAACATCGGATTTTTCATTTTCCCGGCGACCGTCTTCCTGGCGAGATGCCTTATTTTAGTTTAGTGAATATGATGGAGCCAGGGATATTCGACATTGAGGCGATGGATGGTTTTGAAACCACCGGGGTGAGCCTCTTCATGCGCTTGCCTGGTCCCGCCGATGGGTTACGTGCGTTTTCTAATATGCTAGTGACCGCACAAGCGTTGGCGAAAAGGTTAGAGGGACAATTGTTCGATGAGCGGCATCAACCGCTTAGTCAAGCTATGATTACTAAACTCAGGGCCGAAGTTGCCGCCTTTGATATGGCAATAGCAAATCAAAAAGTTATTGATTTGGCGCATTAATTAACCATCGGTTTTAGCGATCAATTGACATATGGTTACTCAAGAATCTGTTGTTGCCGGGAGTAGGGAGCGTGTTGCCGGTTTGCGTAAACAAATTGAATATCATAATTACCGCTATTATGTATTAGATGATCCAGAAATACCGGATGCTGAATATGATTGCTTAATGCAGCAGTTAATTGATTTAGAGTATCAATATCCAGAACGCATCACAGCAGACTCCCCCACGCAGCGCGTGGGTGGTGAGCCACTGAAAATATTTACTCAAGTGGCACACCGGGTTCCTATGTTGTCCTTATCCAATGCTTTTAGTGAGCAGGATGTCAAAGATTTTGATCGACGCAATTGCGATCAGCTTGAGCTGACCCCAATACCGTATGTGGCAGAGCCAAAACTCGATGGTTTAGCTATTAGCCTGCGTTACGAATCGGGTCTGTTGGTCAAATGTGCAACGCGTGGTGATGGTACGCAAGGGGAGGATGTGACGCTCAATGTCAGAACGATTGGTGCGGTGCCATTGCGGCTCTCTGGACAAAATATTCCGCCGGTATTAGAAGTGCGCGGTGAAGTGTATATGCCGAAGCAAGGATTTGCTGCACTCAATGCTCGTCAGTTGGCGAATAACGAAAAACCTTTTGCCAATCCTCGCAATGCTGCCGCCGGAAGTTTGCGGCAATTAGATCCAAAAATTACTGCCACGCGTCCACTCAGTATGTATTGTTATGGCTTAGGGGAAGTGGTGGGTGGTCAAATGGCTGAATCTCATTACGACATCTTAATGCAACTTAAAGCCTGGGGATTACGGATCAATGATGAAACCGCGTTGCTGGAAGGCGTCGAGGGTTGTTTGCAGTACTATCAGCAGTTAAGCGAAAAACGCCTCGCCTTACCGTATGAGATTGATGGTGTTGTTTATAAAATTAATGCACTGGCTGCGCAGCAACAAATGGGATTTGTGGCGAAAGCCCCACGCTGGGCGATTGCCCATAAATTTCCTGCCGAAGAGGCACTCACCGTGGTGGAAAAAATTGAAGTGCAAGTAGGGCGCACTGGCGCACTGACCCCGGTGGCCCGCTTAAAACCGGTTTTTGTGGGTGGCGCCACGCTAACCAATGCCACACTGCATAATCAGGATGAAATTGATCGAAAAGATGTCCGCATGGGGGATACCGTGGTGGTGCGACGTGCCGGAGATGTGATCCCTGAAGTTGCTCGGGTTATCATGAGCCATCGACCTGCCGGTGCCAAAAAATATCAAATCCCCGAACATTGTCCCGTTTGTGGTGCCCATGCCATACGCGTTGAAGGTGAAGCGGTATCAAAATGCAGCGCGGGCTTGTTTTGTGCGGCCCAAAGAAAACAGTCCATTAAACATTTTGCTTCACGCAAAGCCATGGATATTGAAGGTTTAGGGGATAAACTGGTTGAGCAATTAGTGGATCAAGGACTCGTGGAAACGGTTGCTGACCTGTTTACACTTACTAAAACTCAGTTGGCGGCCTTAGCGCGTATGGGTGATAAATCAGCTGACAATATCTTGGCGGCGCTGAGTCGGTCAAAAGACACGCAGTTGGCTCGATTTTTATATGGTTTAGGCATTCGTGAAGTGGGTGAAGCGACTGCACAGACCCTAGCACAGCACCTGGGTCGCTTAGAAAATATTGCGGCGGCGAGTGAGGACGTCTTGGTAAGTTTACCTGATATTGGTCCGGTGGTGGCAGCGCACGTCGTGCAATTTTTTCAAGAGTCCCACAATATGGAAGTGATTCAGAGATTACGTGAAGTCGGTGTGCATTGGCCAGACCCACCAGTGAAAACGGGACTGGACAGACCCTTTTCTGGTAAAATATTTGTGCTAACCGGTAGTTTAACACACATGACGCGGCAAGAAGCCAAAGCGAAATTGCAAAGTTTAGGGGCGAAGGTAACGGGCAGTGTCTCGGCGAAAACAGATTATGTCGTTGCTGGCGAAAAATCCGGATCAAAGCTTGCCAAAGCGCAAGCCCTTGAGCTAGAAATATTAACCGAGGATCAGTTTTTATCGTTGTTGAAAACTGAAGATTAGCAATGGCTGAGCTGATAGTTTCTCGATTTCACTACCTTAAATATTTGGTGGTGCCTCTCATCATCAAAGATACTTGCTACGAGTAACCAAACCATTTTTCAGACTTATTTGTTTATTGGAAAACACTTTAGGGCGTTGTGAACGATAACGACCTTGGGCCGCCTTACATTTGAAAATCGCGAAGAGAATTGGTTTCACAGGGATTTTTCTGAAGGAGGTAATACTTGTTGTCTTGCCTCCTTCAGAAAAATTTCGGTGGAATCAAAAATCAAATGATAGGCTTCGCGAAAGGCTTTTCTGATCTCAGTGAAAAGGGCTTTACTATTATTCCAGTTCGAGTTCGCGAAATGACGATACCTTCTTTGGTATCAGCGTCGCCTTGCATGCAAGAACTTCCACCTTTAACATCACACACTGTGTGTAAATGCAGATGAAAATCCTGCTAACTCAACACCAAACCCATATTTTTTTGAACCAGGTCTCCGGTTGGTAAAAATCTCATCAATACTGGGTGGGGATAAAATTTGTATTGGAAAAATAAATGAGCCCCCACCAGGTACTGTCACTTTAAGATCTTTAACTCCGCCTTTCCGAGTTCCGTAAACGTGTTCGCAAAGAGATAAACAAAGAACTCAATCGTCTATCTCTATCTTGCCTTAAAAAACACCTGATTGACAGTGATAACCAATTTTATCATTTATTAGAGACCATTGAGGCCATCAATACTGATCAGAAAAATTGTCTCGATGCATTACAGCAAGCCACTAAAGAGTCGTTACAAGAATTATCTGATACGGGAATAGTAGGCCAGCAATGAGATAATTTTAAACAAGGCGTGTGTAAAATATTCGGATGGTTAATTTTGCTGGCAGTGCGCGATGAACACGCGGTTATTGCTCGTCACTTGATGAACAAACAAGATGTGCGGGTTGAGTTTAAACTGTCATTACAACAAGCGGCTTGTATCGAAATTGTTGTCGCGCGATTGGATCGGGCGCCGGCCAAGCTTGGCTTGGACGAAGATTATCATCCAACAGGGACTTATTTATTTGAGGGTATTTACGATACAGGGCCTGTTGCCAGTGACAATGTGATGGTCGTTTATCTCGCGATTTATACCATCATTCATCAACGCAAAGCCCCAACGAAGTTATCCGATAAACAGTTACAAGATTTGGATGATACATTACGCGTTCGTCGACGGCGTGGGCGAAGTTATTATATCGCCGTGCTGGTTAGCGAAATAAATAGTCCATTGAGAAATCGCGATATCTGTCAGCAATTATTCAATACATTAAAACATCTCAATGCCGTATTTATTGATGTCAATAGCAAAGATGATGTGCTGCTCACCACGGAGCAATATTTAATTGTGTTGATCCGTGAATTCCTACCCCAGTTTGAGGAAGAACAATGACCCATACGATTTCCGACTTACCTATCGGAAAAGCGCTTGATTTGCCAGAAATGGGTGCATGGCCAGCAACAAAACATGTAATTTGATAATGAAACGGCTAATGCGATTGAAGCCGCAATAGCCGCACAACGACCGTTGTTAATCCGGGGTGAGCCGGGCATGGGCAAGAGTCAATTGGCACGGGCTATAGCGCATGTTTGGGATAGGCTATTTGTCTCGCAAGTGGTGAATGCACGCACCGAGAACGAAGATTTGTTATACCACTTTATCGATACCTTACAAAAAGGCTGTCGATTTAAATGATGTATTGACACAACCGACTGAGGAAACTCTTGCATTATGTGCGTTTACCAAACATGTTATGGAATTAATTCGAGGTTACCCCGAGTTTTCTTTTTAACAAGGATGGCTATTACGTAAGAGAAAACATCGCGAACGAACCCAGTCTGAGCGCCAAACCGGGACGTTGTTGCGTCATCCATTGTTTAGAACGGTTTAATGTCAATGCTTGCTTTGGCTTTTAAGTCGTTAATGTGATCACCGATAATTTGGTTTTTTACCACTTTGAGTAACTGTTTTTCCACTTTGTCAAAGGGGGGGGGCTCTACTTTTCGAACGTCTTCTAATCGAATGATGTGCCAGCCAAATTGGGTTTGTATGGGAGAGGGAGAAACATCTCCTTTGTTCAGTTTGGCGACGGCATCAGCGAACGGTTTTACCATTTGGTTGGGGGAGAACCAGCCCAGTGAACCGCCATCTTTTCCCGAGGGGCCGGTAGATTTTTCCTTGGCAAGCGTTGCAAAATCTCCCCCCTTTTTAAGTGAATCAGTGACGGCTTTAGCATCGGCTTCATTTTCTAGCAGGATGTGACTTGCTTTATATTCAATGGAAGCCGGTTTGACAATTTGGGTTTGATAGGCTTTTTGCAATTGAGCCTGGGTGGGTGGTTGTTCTTCTTCAAGCAGTTTTTGTAGGCGATGCGTGGTCATAATATTTCTAATCTGATCTTCGATTTGCGCCTGAACCTCAGGGTCATCCTTCATACCCTTGTTAAGCGCCTCTTGGTAAATCAGTTCACGATTGATTAATTCATCTAAAACTTTTTGTTTTTGTTGTTCAGATAAATGTTGACTGGCTTGATGGCCTGAGCGCATTTGACTGTATAATTTAAAAGCATCGTTTGAAATATCGGTTCCATTGACGGACGCCACGATATGATTTTTGCTATCGGCGGCCAATGTGCTGAAAGCGAGGCTTGATAGCAAGGTAATGAGTGAAAGTAATCGTATTTTTTTCATCTTAGCCCTAAGAGTTGGAAGTAAGTGGGTAATCAGTTACTCGCTTTATTCGCATCGTGTCGATGTTATTGATGAGGATAAAGTGATTGGTATCTTCTATGGAGATGGAAAAATTTGTTTAAAAGGTTTTACTGTGACAGTTTTGTAGACATGGGCTGTGGTATAGGGATCATCGTTCGCCCAGTTTTGGGCGGCTTGTAACGATTCAAATTCGGCGACAATGAGACTGCCGCTAAACCCTGCATCACCAGGGTCACTCGCATCAATTTTTGGGTGGGGTCCTGCCAAAACTAAGCGTCCTTGGTTTTGTAGTTGTGTTAGCCGCGCCAGGTGTTCGGGACGGGTGGTTAATCGCCGTGCCAGGCTATCTTTGTTATCTTCACTGATAATGGCATATAGCATAATAATAAAGGCAATCCAAGCTTATTGGTTATCGGTTTTTAAAAAGCGTGTTAAATACAAGCCTTGCAGGAGCACAAACAGAATGGTTAAGCCGAGCATGCCAAACAGCTTGAAATTAACCCAAGTGTCAGTGTCGAAATTATACACGACATATAAATTAATGAAGCCGACGGTAACAAAAAACAGGACCCAGCTAAAATTTAAGCGTGTCCAGATTTCATTGGGTAAAGTGATGCTGGCACCCATCATACGCTGGATGATATTTTTTTGACCGACATATTGGCTGATTAAAAAAGCTAAGCCAAATAACCAATTTAATACGGTCGGTTTCCATTTGATAAAAAGCTCATCTTGCAGCAATAAGGTGGCGCCACCAAACACGACAATCAATGCCAGTGTAATCCAATGCATAGTTTCCACTTTGCGGTGTTTTAGCCAGGCGTAGCCGACCTGAAGCAGCGATGCAACGATCGCCACAATGGTGGCTGCATAGATTCCATGGGTTTTATATGCGATAAAAAATAACAGAATCGGAAAAAAATCAAATAAAAATTTCATAGCATGTCAATTTTAAAGTATCACAAGTTAAACACAGCATCAGTTCAGCAAAATCTCCGCCAATCATACCCGAAGCACATCATTCATACCAGGCCATCGTATTCTCCGGTGTTTTGGGACCCAAAATGCTTATTTTTGATTCAAAATAGCCATCACTTTTCAGCATCTTGGCGGGATAACGCCGCCAAATGAGTTCATTGCTAAACATAACATATTCTGTGAATTGGTTGCCTTTAATTTGATGGTATAACGTGGTTTACCTGAATAAATAGTGATCGCTTAGTCACAAGAATCAATAAATTTAACTAATCGCTATTGATAAAAGTAACTATCGTCTGTAATATGCGCTTCTCGATTGCGGGGTGGAGCAGCCTGGTAGCTCGTCGGGCTCATAACCCGAAGGTCGTAGGTTCAAATCCTACCCCCGCTACCAAACGTATGAAGACGGCTTATCGATTTGATTGTCATTCGACAGTATTTCCATAAGCCGTTTTTTTTGTGCTCTTTAGCTGTTCTCAGTCAAATATTTCACTCGGTGTTTTATCGCTTGTCGATGTTTGCTTGGCCAAGCCAATCGCAAGGTCAGGTCATCTTTTAGCTATCATCTCCCTTAATTATTTTGCCTCCTACTCAATCAGATTGAGTTTTTATCCAAAAGCCGGTTGTCAATGGGTAGCTATCGTTTTATCCTCTATCAATGGGCTGCCGACTTTCTTTTATCTTTGCTGGTGAGATTGTTCGGTGGCAAAACATTGCAACATCGCGTAGCACTAAAGGGAGTTTCGCATGAGATTGAAAATTACACGTTTATTTGGAATGTTGTTGGTTTTTTGTTTTATGATGGTATCCAAGGTGTTGGCTGTGCCGTATGCTGACATCGACATATCTTATCAGGATAACGGCGATGGTACATTTACTTATCGAATGAATTTG
>VAPL010132265.1_pt1 | contig 26064 bp, 22 predicted proteins | sample 3395061 | NCBI WGS metagenome assembly VAPL01 (sample SAMN08290444, study PRJNA428436) | hydrothermal vent metagenome | isolation source: Deep-sea hydrothermal vent chimney 2 | place: Pacific Ocean: Juan De Fuca Ridge | depth 2182 m m | reverse complement strand
GAGGAACCCAGTGCAATCGGGTGAAAACAGGGGGATGGTATTCCTTAATAACGGGAATACGTTGTAAGTTGCAAAGGAACGGTGGTTTTTGAATCGTTTATTGAAAGCAGATTATTCAAAGTGCTAAATAAGTGAACTTATATTATATAACCCATTCCTTATCGTCCCTGTTTTCACCATGTTAGGTTTTTCTACAATCATCAAGTATTCTCCTGTCGGTTGTATTAGTCGAGCATAACACAATATATGAATTGTTATTCCTTAACAAATAGGCTTGATAAAATACCCAAAATTTTCTCGATATCGCTGATATAATATTTTTTGACGTCAATGTAGACTTGTTGTTGTAATTTTAAAAATTTCCATTCATCGCCCGTTGTGACAGCACCATATAGAGTTGTGATCGCATTTTTTTCGCGTTCATTGAATAATTTAGCTGCATACATTTCCGCAATGCATTGACCAATACTGCCGACGATATTTTCATTTTTAGCTTCAACGATCCTCAAAATAGGAGCATCTAGATAGAGTTGTTCCGAAGATCGGCTTAGAATGAAATCACAAAATCCATTTAAATCTTTTTCTTTGTCTACGGTGAACTCAATGCCGGAGAAAATGCTGATCAGGTTGTTGGTTTTTATTTCCAGCAAAATGTTAATAATAATTAATTCGGATCGTGCTTTTTCGGTGTTGATGGCCAATGCTAGAGGGACATTACGATCGAGCGTTTCTTTGAGGTAGGGGCTGATTTGCAGGCTGTCTGTTTGAGCAAAAATATCTTGGTCTTCAATGGTCATTAAATCGAATTCAGTTTTGACCCGCTTAAGTGTGAAGTCACTGTACGCCATCGTTTTATTCTCATGATAGAGTTTAGTTGTGGTTTTCCGATGTTTGCAGTCTGAAATTGTTATTTCAGATGGATGCCAAAGGGATGAAGCGTTATTCATCCCTAAGCATTTGTATGATTAAGCTAATGTAGTAAATGGTCGATTATTGTTGGATGGGATTATTTTTTACCATGTTTTTTACCTTTGAAACGATCCATGTCATAGGATAAACGTTGTTCTTCGGTTAATGCCGCTCGCATTTCTGCCACATGGTCGTAACGGATTTTGAGCATTTTTGCTTTGATTTTAGCCATTTCATCGATCAATGCATAGGCGGCTGTTTGGTCGTATTGGTCATTGACCATTAAGTTTTCCAGTTCTGCTTTTTTCACTTGTTTTTGAGCTTTAAGTACGGCGAGTTGTTTGGCAACATTGACATGCATTTTATCTACGAGAAGTTTTTGTTCGCCTGTCAGGGTTTTTGCCCAATGGGGTGTAAAGGTGCGATGAAGCCCTTTTTTTTCTTTTGACTTGTGTTGTCCCATTTTGCCATGGTGTGCCATTTTCATTTTGTCATGATGTCCTTTCATCGGTTGTTGTGTGTTCATTTGATGGTGTTTTGAACTATCGTCATCACCCTCACCCGGCGGACTGGCTACTGCTACCTGGGCGGTGATCAATAAAACAGAAGCAAGAATGGCAGTGCTCAAAGAGGTGTTTAATATCATTGATTGGATTCCTTTAAATTTTGAGATTGCGGTTAGGATGCTATTTATCCGCTAATGAGACAGTTGAGTCAAGATGTAATTCAATCATGGTGGGTTGTTGGATCAATGACTCGCCGTAAGTTGTCGTGGGATGATTATTTGATTATGTGTGCTTCAATGAGCGTAATAAGTGCGGTTGATCGTGCGGTGCGTGCTGTCTCGAAATTGACCAACCAACCAGTGGACCAACTATTGATCAGTGACAGCGCGGGAGCATAAAAATTAGTCGGTCGTTTTGCAACCACATCAATGCAAGTCTAAAAAAAGAAAAATAGTTTTGTTATGCTTGCAGCGCTGCGGGAACCGTACAGTAACGCAGTATTTCGCTATCGTTTAAGTTGGCGATGTAAACCGCTTTTACAGCAACGCCTTTCACTTTGAAATTTCATTTCCTGTACAAATAACCATAAAGACTTTCATTCACATAAAAATATTTGCTCTCTCTCGGTGTGATAGTGATAATAAATGTTTATCGTTGGTGCGTCTATTTGTTCATATGCTGATCAAGGCCGGTGAAAAGCTACAATTAATCGTAGCTTATGTGTTGGGTTTATAACTTGCAGAGTTAGTTATTCTGATTTGCACTATTCGGAGGAGAGATGAAAAAAAACATGGTCAAGGAGGTAGTACGACAAGGCGCAAATGTGTTCGCCACATTGAGCTTGTCTGTATTGGTCGGTACATTAACCGTTCCGTTGCTGGCTTATGCCGGTGGCACAATAAAAATAAGTGAGTCAAAATCATTGACGATCGGCGCTGGTTTGCGTTCAAGTCTGGTTGTTAAAAAAGGTGGTGATGACAAGGCCTTGGATTTTGGCATTGAAAGCATGCGTTTGTATACCGGCGCTCAAATAAGCAAAGAACTTAAATTCACTTTTAATTCTGAAATTCAGAATGCGGCGACTGATGGGAATGAAATGCGTATTTTGGATGTCATCGCCCAATTTGAGCCGGCAGAAACATTTAATATATGGATGGGGCGGTTTTTACCTCCCAGTGATCGTTCTAACTTCGATGGGCCTTATTATTTAAGTACTTGGGAGTTCCCTGGTGTTGCCCAGCGTTACCCGGCTTTGTTTGCAGGGCGGGATGACGGTTTAGCCGTTTGGGGACAAACGGACGGGGGTCAATTTAAATATCAAGCGGGTGTTTTTGAAGGGACTGAAGGTGCGCCGAATAAAGATGATGCCCCACTATTTTCCGGGCGGTTGACATATAATTTTTGGGAGCCAGAACCTGGATATTATAATAGTAGTACCTATTATGGTACGAAAGACATTTTAGCGATTGGGGTCGTTGTCATGCAGCAAGCGGACTTTACCCGTAATAATAGCGGAGGCACTGAAGACTTTAGCGGTTGGAATGTGGATTTTCTCATGGAGAAAAAACTGATGGATGGTGCGGCAGTGACGGTAGAAGGGGCGTTCTATGGGTATGATACTAATGGGGCGGATTTAGTACGTGATGGTGAAAGTTATTTAGTCTCACTCGCCTATTTATTGCCGAATAAAACGGGATTAGGTCGTATTCAGCCGGTGGCGCGATTCCAAAGTTTTTCTCCAGATAAAGGCGACTCCATTGACCAATGGGATGTAGGTATGAATTATATTGTGGATGGGCACAATGCACGTTTTTCATTTATATTAACTGAATCAGATAAAGATCAGTATGGAATCTTTGGTATTCAATTGCAAATTTAGCCATGAAATCGTATCACAGGAGGATGAGAGTGTGAAACAGATATTTAGTTGGGGAAGCGGCAAGCGTATGAGTGAAATTCAGGGCTTGTTGTTTATGATTTGTTTTTTGTTATCGAATGTATTGTTGGCGGCGGAGACCATTAAAGTGGGGATTTTACATTCCTTATCTGGCACCATGGCCATTAGTGAAACGACGCTAAAAGACACGATGCTGATGTTGATTGACGAGCAAAATAAAAAAGGGGGTGTTTTGGGTAAAAAACTAGAAGCGGTGGTTGTTGATCCCGCTTCTAATTGGCCATTGTTTGCGGAAAAAGCGCGTGAACTGATCCAAAAGGAGAAAGTGGATGTGGTGTTTGGTTGTTGGACGTCGGTATCACGTAAATCTGTGTTGCCGGTGTTTGAAGAACTCAATAGTTTGTTGTTTTATCCGGTGCAATACGAAGGAGAGGAGTCTTCGCGTAATGTGTTTTACACGGGGGCAGCACCGAACCAGCAAGCGATTCCTGCGGTGGATTATTTAGCAAAAGAGTTAGGTGTCAAACGCTGGGTATTAGCTGGTACCGATTACGTTTATCCTCGTACAACCAATAAGATTTTAGAGGCGTATTTAAAGGCCAGTGGCGTCAAAGACAAAGACATCATGATTAACTATACACCTTTTGGTCATTCGGACTGGCAAAGCATTGTGTCTGATATTAAAAAATTTGGTTCTCAAGGAATAAAAACGGCCGTGGTTTCGACCATCAATGGTGATGCAAATATACCCTTCTATAAGGAGCTAGGTAACCAAGGCATTGTTGCCGATGATATTCCTGTGGTGGCCTTTTCAGTGGGTGAAGAAGAGCTTTCTGGCATTGATACCAAACCACTAGTAGGTCATTTGGCTGCCTGGAATTATTTCATGAGCGTGGATACGTCAGACAATGATGAATTTATTGATGCCTGGCACCGCTTTATTAAAGACAAAAAGCGGGTGACCAATGACCCCATGGAAGCGCATTACATCGGTTTTAATATGTGGGTGAAAGCGGTAGAAAAAGCGGCCACCACCGAAACTGATGCCGTGGCTGATGCCATGATAGGAATGACTGTGCCGAATCTGAGTGGTGGGACGGCAGTTATGTATGCTAATCATCACTTATCAAAACCTGTTTTGATTGGAGAGATTCAAGATGACGGTCAGTTTGAAACGGTATGGCAAACACCTGATACGGTGATTGGGGATGCTTGGTCTAACTATCTGTCAGGTAGCAAAGATATTGTTTCTTCTTGGATGCCACCGATCAATTGCGGGAACTTTAATATAAAAACAGGGAAATGTTCTGGTCAAAATTTCTAACGAGTATTAGGTATCGCAATAAAATGGGCTGAGTATAATAATAAATCAATATAGCGGATTCCCATGCTCCTGCGTGGGACCCCGTTATATTATACCCATTCCTAACCTGTTTGTTTCTCACCAATATCAATACAAACATAATGAATATTTTTCCTTTGATAGTCTTTGTTTTTCTTTTACTCAATCCATTACTACTTTCTGCAGAGCAAGCCGGGGATGATCCATTCGTTGTTACTGTTAAACAGTTGACGGCGAAAAACTTTAGTAAAAAATCGCAAGTATTGTATCGGCTTGAACAACTTGAAGATCCACGGGTTCAACCATTGTTGCAACAGATGCTGGATGGAAATTTATATTATCGTAAAAAAGATAAAACAATAGTGATTGCTATCAAGCAGAATGATGAATATCTCATCACTGATGTTGTCTCTTCGGCAAATCTTGGTTTAGTCTCTAAACGCCAATTAAAAAAAATTTCTATCAATAATACCTTGCGTAAACAATTACGCGAAGCTATTGCCAAGCTCAGCTTGGCCCATGACGATGTTGCCGTGCGTTTAGCCGCTGTACAGCGGCTCACTGATAATATGGCATCAGACTCAGTGAGCTTGTTGCGCAATCGCATTAACAATGAAACCAATGATGAAGTGTTAGCGGCCATTCAGATAGCCATGGCGTTGTTTGACATGGCGAGCGATGATAAGGCGATACGCTTGCAAGCCATTGAGACATTAACCGGTAGTTTACAACCCATAGCGAAAAATCGCTTGAATGCCTTGCTCGAAAAAGATTTGCAGGGACAGTATATGGAATCGGATAAAGAGATTAGATTGGCGGCTAAGACCTCCCTGGGGGCAATCGAGACTCGCTTAAAATTATACGAATTAATTGAAACTATTTTTTTTGGCATGAGTTTGGGGTCAGTATTGCTGTTGGCTGCCATTGGTTTGGCGATTACTTTCGGCGTTATGGGGGTGATTAATATGGCCCATGGTGAATTGATTATGTTGGGGGCCTATACCACTTATGTGGTGCAATTATTGATGCCAAATTATATCGAGTGGTCGCTTTTTGTTGCCATCCCGGCCGCATTTTTGGTATCGGGTTTATTTGGTGTGCTGATTGAGCGGGGTGTGATTCGATTTCTTTATGGGCGGCCTCTGGAAACTTTGTTGGCGACCTTTGGTATTAGCTTATTATTGCAACAATTGGTACGCACGATATTTTCTCCATTGAATCGTGCGGTGGAAACGCCCAGTTGGATGAGTGGCTCGTGGGACATTAATGGTGCGTTATCGTTGACGTATAACCGGTTGTATATTGTTATTTTTAGTTTGTTGGTATTTGCTGTTTTACTGTTCATTATGAAACATACTTCTTTGGGATTGCAGGTGCGTGCGGTTGCTCAAAATAGGAAAATGGCAAAAGCCATGGGAATACGTACGGGTTGGGTGGATGCGCTAACGTTTGGTTTAGGAGCGGGCATTGCGGGCATTGCCGGTGTTGCACTGAGTCAACTGACTAATGTTGGGCCTAACCTGGGGCAAGCGTATATTATTGATTCTTTTATGGTGGTGGTCTTCGGTGGGGTAGGCAATTTATGGGGTACTTTAGTGGGCGCCATGTCATTAGGGATGATGAATAAATTTCTGGAGCCTTGGTCAGGTGCCGTGTTGGCGAAAATTCTGATGTTGATCGTCATTATTTTGTTTATTCAAAAAAGGCCGCGTGGGTTATTTCCACAAAAAGGTCGAGCCGCAGAGAACTCGTGATGAAGCCTTCCGGATTTTTATTATCGACCCTGATGAATGATCGTGGTGGTAAAATTTTCTTATCGCTGCTGGGGATTGTTACGGTGGCGGTGCCGTTGCTTAATATGTTGCCAGAGACATCAGCGATGCATGTTTCCACCTATACGGTGACGTTATTAGGTAAATATTTGAGCTTTGCTATTTTGGCTATTGCCTTGGATTTGGTATGGGGCTATTGCGGCATATTGAGCCTGGGGCATGGGGCCTTTTTTGCGTTAGGTGGTTATGCCATGGGCATGTATCTTATGCGGCAAATCGGTGATCGTGGCGTCTATGGCAATGCGGAATTGCCCGACTTTATGGTGTTTCTCGATTGGCAGACGTTGCCTTGGTATTGGTGTGGTTTTGATCAGTTTTGGTTTGCCATGCTAATGGTGATGCTGGTGCCTGGCCTGTTAGCTTTTTTATTTGGTTGGTTTGCGTTTCGGTCACGGGTGACGGGTGTTTATTTATCGATTATTACTCAAGCGCTGACTTATGCGCTGATGTTGGCATTTTTTCGTAATGAGATGGGCTTTGGCGGCAATAACGGTTTGACCGATTTTAAAGATATCTTAGGGTTTAGCTTACATCAGGATAGCACTCGAATTGCCCTGTTTATCGTGACGGCATTGGTGTTGGCATTGATTTATTTATTGGCTCGATTTGTTATTAATTCAAAATTAGGTCGGGTGGTGGTCGCGGTTAGAGACGCGGAAGATCGTGCGCGTTTCATTGGTTATAAAGTTGAGAGTTATAAGCTCTGGGTATTTGTGTTATCTGCGGTATTGGCCGGTATTGCAGGGGCCTTATATGTGCCTCAAGTAGGCATTATTAATCCGGGCGAATTCTCTCCGCTTAATTCCATTGAATTAGTGGTTTGGGTCGCGATAGGAGGTCGTGGCACATTGTATGGTGCGGTGCTGGGGGCGGTGTTGGTGAATTATGCTAAGACCTATTTTACCGGTGTATTTCCTGAAATCTGGTTGTTTGCACTAGGTGCATTGTTTGTGATTGTGACTATTTTTTTGCCGCGTGGTTTAGTTGGCTTGGCGGCAACAATGAAAAATAAAAACAATAAAGCCGGAGGTCATCATGAAACCACTGGATAAATTACGTGATGGTATGCGGCGTGATCGAGTGTTTGATTTTATGGCGCAAGGACGTCATGCGGCAATACCGGGCAAGGTGGATATCTCTCATCAAAATACCATTTTATATGTTGAGGGTGTCACGGTCAGTTTTGACGGATTTAAAGCGCTGAATGATTTAAATTTATACATTGAAGATGGTGAGTTGCGCTGTATTATTGGTCCTAACGGTGCAGGAAAAACCACCATGATGGATGTGATTACCGGTAAAACACGCCCCGATAAAGGCGTCGTCTATTTTGGACAAACAATGGACTTGACGGGGATGACGGAATATCAAATTGCTACCGCTGGCATTGGTCGAAAATTTCAGAAACCCACCGTTTTTCCCGAGCATAGCGTGTTTGAAAATCTTGAATTAGCCATGCAGGCGGATAAACGTGTGTGGCCGACTTTGTTTGCCCAATTAAATGGCGAACAACGAGACCGGATTGACGAGGTTATGGATGTCGTGATGTTGTCTCGTCAGTCGAAGTTACGTGCGGCTCAATTGTCTCATGGTCAAAAGCAATGGTTAGAAATTGGGATGTTATTGATGCAAGCCCCACGTGTATTATTGGTGGATGAACCGATTGCCGGCATGACGCATCAAGAAACCGAACGGACTGCTGAGTTATTGACCGGTTTGGCGGGTCAGCATTCGGTGGTCGTGGTTGAGCATGATATGGCGTTTGTTCGATCCATTGCTCGCCGAGTGACGGTGCTGCATGAAGGGCAGGTGTTGGCGGAGGGGAGTATGTCTGATGTGCAGAATAACCCAAAAGTGATTGAAGTCTATCTTGGGGAATAATTATGTTAATCATTCAGCAGCTCAATCAATTCTACGGAGAAAGCCATATCTTATGGGATGTGGATTTGCAGCTTCATCAAGGACAGTGTCTTTGTTTAATGGGACGCAATGGGGTGGGTAAAACAACGTTGCTCAACGTGATCATGGGCTTATTGCCGATAGCTAGCGGCCGTATACAATTTAAGGATATCGATTTATCAAACAAACCCGCCGAGCAACGGGCGCGCTTAGGCATTGGTTATGTGCCGCAAGGTCGAGAAATTTTTCCGCAGTTGACTGTGGAAGAAAATTTACGGATAGGTTTGGTGGCAAGGCGAGATAAATTAAAAGAAATACCCTCACGTATCTTTGAGCTTTTTCCGGTACTCAAGCAAATGTTAAAACGGCGCGGTGGTGATTTATCGGGCGGTCAACAGCAGCAATTGGCGATTGGGCGAGCATTAGCGCTGGACCCAGGTGTGTTGATCTTCGATGAACCGACAGAAGGCATTCAACCCAATATTGTGCACGAAATTGGTGAAGTCATTTTACGATTAAATGAAGAAGAAAACATAACAGTTTTACTCGTCGAGCAAAAACTACCTTTTGCTCGACGAGTTGGAGATAGCTTTTGTCTCATGGATAAAGGACGAATGGTGGCGAAAGGTGCCATGGATGAACTTGAGCCAGGCTTGATTCAGCAGTACTTGAGGGTATGATTCGAGTGCTCTGAATATTTTCTGCGTGTACGATGTAAAAAAATAGGGTAGACATCTTATTAATGAACTGATAAAACTCACATCTGTATTTTCTAATCGGTAGTGATTGATTAGGAATATACATTATATAAACAGTGTAAGTGTAGCTAAAGTGTGGTTTTTAGTTCATTGAGATATAAGCATGAATTTGTGTATTATACCTTATTAAAATAGTGGATAGTAATGAAAATCGGGCAAAATTTTTCATTAGTTTATTATGAGGGATGAAGATGATAAAACGCACTTTATTTGTGGCGTGTAGTTTTGCTTTAATTTCGGCTCCGTTATTTGCCGGGTCCGTAAAATCCGCTAATCTGGATATTACTTTGTCAGGTGGTGCTTCGGCCGGTTATTTTTTTTCTAATAATACCGGTAGTAGCAATGAAGATAATTTTATCGTGTCTGATTTTATTATTGAATTGGGTTCTGATGAACCTAAAACCGGTGGCGTTGGTTTTTTTGGTGGCTATGGGAATTTTGCGCAGGTAACACTCTTGGATGGAAATGGTGATGGTGCAGATACGGATTCGACATTACGTTACGCTTGGATGAGTTGGGCACCTGTTGAAAATGTCACGGTGGAAGCTGGTTTGTTAGCCTCCAATGTGGGTTTTGAGGTAGCCAATAGTTATGATAACGGAAATATTAGCCTCGGTGCCTTGTGGAATGCACAACCGGCATATTATCCGGGGGCACGTGTCTCTTATGACATGGGTGATATGAGTGTTTATGCCGAAGCAAATAACGATGGAGCGGCAGGTGGATCAAAAGCATTTGCGGTGGGCTTAAATGGTTCGGCCAGCGGTGTGGATTATGCCATTAATTATTTCGATGGTGATGGTGATGCGAGTCGAAATATTATCGATCTTATTGTCAGTACGAATATGAGCGGTACCGATGTCGGAGTGAATATTGATTTTCATGTGCTTGATGACAAACCGATGGGTGCTACCGATGACAGTGGTTTTGGAATCGCGGTTTATGCCGTTCCGAACTTGGCACCCTCCATTGATTTGCCTGTCCGTTTAGAATACATCAGTGATGGTGATAGCGGCATTTATGGTTTTGATAGCGGTTTTACCTTGACGGTAACGCCGACCATGAATGTCGGTAAACATGGATTTGTGCGAGCCGAAGTTTCTTATGTCACCGCAGATAATAAAATGTTTACGGATAAGGATGGTAAAGCAGAAGATACTAAAACATCCTTTGCTTTTCAGGTGGGTTACAAGTTTTGATGATCTTTCCGTAAAATTTTTTATTGGGTATCGGATGTTGAACATTTATAAACCGCGTTTCAACATCCGTTCAGTAAACCATTTTTCTGAAATGCCTACATTGACCTTCGCTTTGCTGATTTCAAAAATGGACGAACCAAAGGTTTGTGCATTTTTGATTTCTACGGTTTTCCACAGCCAGGCATTGTCGATTTTTTGCCAATCAATCGATTGGGTTTTTAGCAGCGCTCCTTTGCGATCATAATAACGAATGTGGCGCTTTAGGCAACTGTCTTCGGACATTTCATATTCAACCTGCTTGCGGCTGTAGATAGAGTCAGTTTCATTAGGTCGGCTTTCAATCAAGAATATTTGGTTTGCGCCTGATCTTTTGCTGCCTAATAAAGTATGCTTATCATGGCGAGGTAACCGCATAGCGATATCTCCATAGGTTAAATCCGATCCCAGGAAACGATCGCCTAAATCACGAATTGATACTCGGCGAAGCTTTTTTAAGTTTGGTAAATAAATCCATTGATCTGCATTTTTGTGCAAGTCGGGGGCGTAAGCATAACGCATAAAGGCGGTATTCTTGACCTCTGGCGGGGCGATGGTGAACAGGGTCATCTTGTCGAGTTGTTGTTCCGTGTCAAACAAATTTTTCCAAAACCGGTAGTATACTGTTTTGCGTGATTTGCCGAATTTATTTTTGATGGTGACGGTGAGTTGGGTGACTTGATCTTTACCGGGGTTTTTGTTGTCACATTGTTGCACAATATCCATGGCTGATAGGGCTGTGGCCACCGGTTGTGCGTGAGCAGTACTGATGATAAACAACATAGCACAACTATAAAATAAAATAGCCATTATTTTTACTATTGTCATAACGGAAACTCCTCATCGTTTGTCTCGTCGGAACGAATGTTCGTCAAATAGACGATCGTGTTATGATGTTTGACTTTTGTAAAACATCATAACACGTCTTATCGCTCATGAATACAGCGAGTAAGCCTAATGACCAAGCAGTATACTGCGCATTTCTGAAGCTAGCTTAAGTTTTTAAGTTATTTTTTATCAATCAAAGACATATCAGTGAATATCGGCTCATCTGTGACGATGATCTGATGAATAAATTGATCAAAATCAATGAGAAAGTGGGCTTGTAATGCTTGGGCTCGATGGGCCAGTTGTTGACCCTTCAGCCTTAGGTTGTTTTCTTTAAACGCAAGTACGATAACATTGAGGTATTCAGGAACCGTCACACATAAAGCTTGTTTGTTAAAAATAAATCGTATGAGTTTTAATGCGACGGAAAAGCTGTGCGCTGATTCGGTTAACAGATTGACCACTAAGATGCCCTTGTGATTTAAGGCTTGGTAACAGGATTGGTAAAAATCAGGGGTTAATAGCAGTGGCTGAATGGGCGAGGCATCATGTAGATCCACAACAATCATGTCAAATCGTTGGTTGTTCTTTTGGATGAAATGGTGAGCATCCGTGACATGGATTTGGGATCGGTGGTTTTCGCGGGGTAAGTGGAAGTAGCGACGGGCTATATCGACAACAATTTGGCTTTTTTCAACCGATGAGATTTTGCACTGGGGTAATTGTTGGTGGAAATAGCGTAATAGGGAGCCGGTTCCCATGCCAAGAATGGCCATTTTTTCAGGGGTAGCGTTGAATAGAAGCGCTCCGGTTATGGTTTCTGTATAAGGAAGGATTAATCGTGTTGGCTGTTGGCGGGCCATGGCGCTTTGGATCGCTTGATCACTAAAGCGCATCCAGCGCAGTTGTTCATTTTGATAAACATGAATGGTTTGTTGTCCATCACGATGTTGATCAAGCAAGTACCCCTTGGGATTGGCAAACAGTTCGGCCGTCATTTCTTTCCACGTATTCATTGCTAAAGACTCATCTGATGGAGGGTATTATTGAGTTTAGCATCGTCATTAGATTGCTGTGATGCTAGCGTTAGGCTTGAAAATGTCGATTATTATACCGTCTGTAGCGAATCATTTTTAGGTGTGGTGAATCCCCAACATTTTCAATATCTAAAAATGATTCGCTACAGATATACGCTGATTTTTTTGGGAATACGATTTAGATGATAAGAGAAAAAGCGTAAAGCCACTTGTTATTCTAACATTTGTTGTAATTTTTGTTTGTCTTCACCACTGGGTTTGTGGTTTAAGTGAAAAACGATACTTGCCATTTCTTTGACTGCTGCTGGGGCGGATTTATCCTCTATAATTTTACTGAGTTTCCGTTTATCGGTTGCTGTGGCTGAATGTTGTAGATTCGCCATCGCAGAGGCAATGGTTCGCTCATGTGTCGATACTGTCTCGTCATTGGCGATTGTCCTTAATTGAGCCTTCTCTGATGCGCTTGGGAAATGATTGAGGTTCATCATAATATTTGCGATGGTGGCGAGTGCTGTTTGCTCACCTGTAGGTGTGGCAAAGCTGCTTTGCATGGCGATTGATAATGCAAAAATTGCAGTTATCATCAGCGGTTTTAGTTTCATAACTATCCTCCCAGTTGATTTAAGATAAGTCTATGCCTGCCTCCATAATGGACTCGTAAAGTATAACATTAGTTGGCTTTGGGGATATTGTTTTCCATTTTTTGTCAGTGCGTGAGGAAAAATTACGACTAGCTGTGAGTTGCTTCACAGTTAGTCGGCTTAAATCCTCTGTAGTATATAAGTTCAAACATGGAAATATGTCTTGGTGAAGAAAGAATCATTCATGGTATTGCATATCATCAATAAGGATTTTTCACATTAAATTCGTTAGCGTATATGACAACATGTGAGGGGTTAATGACGATGTTTTCAGAGTACTATTCTCACGGAAAAATTATGGATTTATATTCGAAGGTAGATACCATCAGAATCGATCGTGAGTTTTTCGCGTTAAGAGATCTTGGTTTCCTGACACAATTAGAAGATAGTAATGCCATGTTAGATCGTATTTCTCCGGCGAATTTGCGTGATCGTTTAGTGAGTTTGGCGTGCCGAGAGAAAATTGACAATCGTGCTCAGCGATTTATTCAGTTGGCAAGATCATCGTTATATTCAGAAGCGGATAACCATGGTCGCCTGCGGCGTTTTGATTTGATTTATGCTATGGGTTTTATTGATAAGCGCCAACAGTGCTTATACGATTTTTTTGACAATGTGGTGCAGTACGAGCCTCGCTATCGTTATGCGGCTTGTGCGGCTTTGGTGACAATTGGCACGATTGATAGCTTGGCTATTCTATGGAATCGAGTGTTTAACCCAGTTAATTCGGTATCGACTGGGCAGAAGTATCACCGTACGGTGATCGAAGTCATTAAGTTGTTAGCGGAATACAAAGAGCGTCCACTGGTGGTGGAATTTATGAATAGTTTTGTTTCTCAAACACCATTTCGTGAGATTGCGATGAGTTATTTGCAAGGGCGTTCGAAAAAAAATTGCTATTTATACCCGTAGTGAAATAAAAGTAGTTTTGGTCGTGATTGATCGCTTTCGCTTCGCTCTTTCCATTCTATGTTCTGATTTTGTTCAGGGCACGTTGAAAGCTTGATATGATATTATCGATCGTGTCTATGTGGCTAATATGCTCGACGCTTTTTCCGGCTTGCCAAAAATCCTGTTGCTTGCTTTTTTGAACAGATGCGCGCTTTAATTGCCAGATTGATTTAAATGTATAAATGGCGCGCATCAAATGTTTGCGTTTTTTTCCATGTAACATCCAGCGTGCCAGGGGGCCTGCGGTTAATCCCATGTGTGCGATGTCGGGGGTGTTTATCACCGAGACAGGCACACCCGTGATACGTTCTGATAGCACAATATCCGTGGATTTGGCATTGACAATCGCTTGTTTATACGCCGTATTGACTTGACATTCGTGGCTGGCAATAAATCGTGTTCCCATTTGCACGCCGGCATATCCCATTTGTAATACGGCTAAAAAGCCTGACGGATTTGCAATGCCGCCTGCGCAAATCAAGGGCAGGTTAAATTCAGTCAGTGCATGATAAAGGGTTTTTGCTGGGTGTTGGCCGGCATGTCCACCGGCACGATTGTTGACAGCAATGAGACCATCAACGCCAGCTTTCACTCCTTTTTCCGCCCATTTTTTTTCCGTCACATCATGGTACACAATCCCCTTTTCTGCATGTATCTGATCAACGACCCAGTCAGGTTTCCCCAATGAGGTCACAAAAAAACGCACCCCTTCTTGTAAGGCGATATTAATCCAGTGACGCATGCGTTTTTGATAGGCTTTTGACGATTGTTCGATAAGTACATTCATGCCAATGGGTTTGTTGGTGAGGGTTTTTATGTAACGTAACCCAGCCCGGAATTCATAGCCATAGACGTAGGTAAGTGAAACCGGTTGTACGATACCAATGCCCCCTGCGTTAGATATCGCTGCGACCAATTCCGGGTTGCTGCAGGGATACATGGCGCCCCCGATCAGCGGTAATTGAATATGAGCGTGTTGGGTGAATTGATTGCTAAATGCTTGTGACATGATGTAGTAAGCCGTTAGTGATTGATTGGACTTAATCGCCAGTGGGTGATGGTTTTGGCAACCAGCTCATGGTTTTGATCTTTGATTTCTGTGTTAACCAAATAAGTGGTATTGGATAAGATGTCAGGGCATTGGCAATGGCTCACGGCGGTGAGGGTGCCGCGTGCTTTTTTATAATATTCTGTCTCCAGTTTTACCACGATGCCGCGGATATGTGCAGGCATGCTGGTATATAATGCCAGGCCGCTACAATATTCGCCGAGATTGGTTAAGGCGATGGCGTGGATAGAATGTAAGTGATTTCGTATTTTTCGTTTATCTTTTAGTTGCAGTGTGACTTGACCGGGCGTGAGTGAGATGACTTTTGCATTGATGGAGCCCGAGTATGGCACGATGTGATTCATTATTTGGCTAAATAACCATTTCCCAGCCGGTTTTTGATGTAACAGTTGCCAGGTATTTTTAATCATTGATTGGGGGGATTGAGTCACCCGATGGGTCCCTACGATAAAGTCATTCGTATGATTATAGCATACATCAATGGTGGCGCAAAAAAATAGCAATTGGTGATGGCGGGGTGGTTGGCCGCGTTTGAATGATGAAAAAAACTTGGCGTGGCGAATTCCTTTGCTATACTTTTAATTAAGTGGCGACTTAAAAAATAAGTATCGCTCCCTGAGGATACTAGTGTTTTAGGCACTTGACCGTGCCGTGGCTTGAAGGGTTGAGCACAGCCCAACCCGCTCAGCATCGTGGTCGCTTGGTTTTTTGCTTACGCGTCGGTGTTGCTGTCGTATTCAACACGTTAAAATGTCGTATTTATAACGTTGGATTATGTCGCCTGTTGGCAGCTTGCATACTCGGCAGCTTCGAGTAACGAAGCTAGCTGACTAAATCCTTCGCTGCGTGCATATGAGGCAATTTCGCCAAAGGCATCTTCGCGAATGATCGATTGGAATGTGACGCTATTCGGTGGCAATTCTCTGGCGTGTTGGTCGAGTGCGTCGTCAACTTTTTCAAGTAACCGATAAGACATGATGCAACCCCCTTCTCAAATGTAATGACAGAAATAATTCTTCTATTTTTGTTATCAGCAAAAACGATATCAATCATATTTGTTATTGATTGTTAGCCGTTCGTTTTTGTTCTGCATTGCTCTTCTAGTGATTAAAGTCACCTTAAGTTTTTTCATCATAGCATCAATGGTACAGAATACTAGCCTTTTGCCTATCACAATATTTTATTAGGGGGATTGATTGGCTGAATAGTGTTCAGTTATTCTTGTGGATAAAATAGAATAAAATTTAATCAGCCTCTTTAAATTTTAAGAGGGCGCGGTTATTTCGCTTGACCGTCTTGCCGCCCAATTATTTTTGACAGGGACTCGGCTGATGATTTACTATGACCGCCAGTTTTCAGGTGCATCCCAGTTAAACGGGAAATTGGTGCGCGTTTCGATGCAATTCCAATACTGCCCCCGCAACGGTGATTGATGTCAAGCTGTGTTTGGGTGACTCCAGCCACTGTGCTCATTTCTTAGCATGGGAAGGCGATACAGCAGAACGATTTTGTTCGCATCATTAGTCCGTATACCGGCCTGAAAATATGTACTGTGAGATAGCGTGGGGCTATTGTAAAGTCGGTGAGTTGATGGCGAGACTCTGTTGTTGTGCTCGCAGCCTGTTACTAATATCAGGACCGTTGTCTTTACCATTCCTCCTTTGCCACCCCTTCTTCTATTCTCACGATGGATTCATATTTCGGGGAAGAGAATAAATGATTCATGCAAACCAACCTAGAATAAACGGTATGCTGCTGTTGGTATCGCTGACGATATCGATGCTCGCGCCTTTATCTGCCCAGGCACAAGAGGATGAGGTGCTGCACCAACGGATTAATGAGCTGGAGCAGCGACTTCTTGAGCTGGAAACAAATACAGTACTCTCGGATCCGGAGACCCGCGTCAAACGTATTGAAGTTTTTGTTGATGAACATGGCATGGAGCATGAGACTCAAGTGTCGGGTAGTCAAAAAATTGTGACCTACCAGCGTGAACGATTCTATCGCCGTCAAACTATCAATGAAAAAATTGAAGAAGCATTGACTGATGCAGAAAGCCGCCATGTACAGTTAGGTGTGGAGGCGACTATCGTGTTGCAGCACGTACAGCAAAGCAAAGGAGCAACAGCGCCCGCCGGCGGTAGCCTCTATCAGCTTGCCTCCACCGATATCTATTTCACCGCCGGTCTGGCCCAGAACACACTGTTTTTTGCCGATATTGTGGGTCTCAGCGGTACCCCCCAAGATGCCGATATTAACGAGCTGGCCCAAACTAACGGTTACGGTGCACGGTTGATTAAGCAAAATGATCTGAGTTTGCGAGAAGCCTGGTTGATGACTGAGTTGTGGAATCAACAACTTTCGCTAACGGTGGGTCGGGTGGATCTGACTAATTACTTTGATGCTAACGCCGCTGCCAATGATGAAACCACTCAGTTTCTCAGCGATGCATTGGTCAACAACCCGGCCTTGGGTTTATCAGAAAATGGAGCAGGTATGGCGCTGGTTTTCGACCCGAAAAGAACATTGACTATCAAGTTGGGTTATCAACAAAGCACGGATGCAGCCACCAACCTTTCTGATGCGCTTTATAAGCTGCTGGAAGTCGACTACCGCGCTAATCTTTTCCGCTTGGGTGAAGGAAACTACCGAGCGTGGTATCGGCAGGATAACACGGGCAATGGTCTGAGCGCTTACGGTATTAGTTTTGATCAAAAAATTACTGCCAGTAGCCTGGCTTTTATTCGTTATGGTGCGAATGAAGCGGAAGGGGAGGCAAAGGACGACATTCATTATAGCGCTGGAGTGCAGTTTAACAATGGCCGAGGTTTTAATCCCGAGGATGCTTGGGGTCTCGGTTATGCCGGTTCTGAGCTGGCGAACAAGGATAAAGAACACTTGTTGGAAGCTTATTACAACTTGCATCTTACCGAAAAGTTGCAGCTTTCTTTTCATCTCGCCTATCTGATAGAAAAAACTGCCGGAGTTGAAACGATGGCTTATTTCGTGCCGGGTACTCGTTTTCAGGCCAGCTTTTAACCAAAGGACTCAATCAGAATGAAAATCGTAAAAACTCTCTTCTTCTGCTACTGTCTGGCGTTATCTTTCGGTAGTTTGGTATTCGCTGATTTTGCTGTAAAAGAAATCAAAATTACCGATCCTACCAAAGTGGTGGTAATCGTTAACCGTGATTCTAATGATATTGCCTTTATGGATATTGAAACCAATAAGCTCATTGGCAGCGTATTTTTGGGTAAAAATGTTAACCCACACATGGCGATGATGTCGCGTGATGGGCGGTGGGTGGTGACCGGTGGCACCCGTGCCAACAAGGCTTATATCATTGAGGTAGCCACCTTAACCCTGCTCAAGGAGATTCCGGTAGATTTTTCACCGGAGCATCTGGCTTTCTCACCCGATGGGCGTTACTACTATCAGGGCAATCCCGATGGTGATTCAGTCTCCGTGATCGACATGGCTACGCTGGTCGAGATCAAACGGATTCATGGCTTTGCTGAACCGCTGAATATCACTTTCACGCCCGATGGCAGCAAAGCTTATGTGGGTAACTATGGTGCACATTGGGTGGGTGTCATTGATGTAAAACGTCACGAACTATTGAAGAAAATTCACGTTGGTCGTGCTCCCGGCATTGCCGCTCTCGACCCCGAGCGCTATCTGGGTGAAATCAAAGGAATTTCGAATGTTAGCATTAGCAATGATGGTCGTTATCTCTACGCGGCGGATGGCGACCTGGGTATCGTCAGTGTGATCGATTCGCGTGAAGATAAGATTGTTAAAGTGATTCGTGTCGGTGTGGACCCATGGCGTGCCTACATGAGTCACGATGGTCACTATGCTGTCGTGGCTAATAATGGGGATGAGACGGTTTCGTTTATCGATACCCAAAAGAATAAAGTCGTGGCGACACTGGAATCGGGGCCGGATATGATGGGTATTAACTTTGCCGCTGATAAAGCGTTTGTGATCAGTTCCAGTAGTGGTTTTTTGTATGTTTATGATATGCAAACCCTGAAGCCTGCCGGACGCATCAAAATTGGCATCAATTTGCAAATTGAAACGGCAACGACTGACACCTCAGGTCAGAAAATTTATCTGGCCAGCTCGACCGATCACTCGGTCTACGTCATTGAGGCGGCGACTGAAGCGATAACACGTGTGGCTAATGTTGGACTTTATCCCTGGGGAACGCATATTTTGGACAGTAAAGATAACTATTGTCATTGAGTTGCGGTTTGAGTCGTCACTTTTTTTGTTTGTTCCTGGCCAGCGGCATTGCCGCCCAGGCTGGGGGTATTCGTGATCATACCCGTCCTGTATTGCTACGGGACACATCGGTGAGTGAGGCTCAGGCACAGATTTTATCGCTAGCACAGGCAGAAGTAACAACACAACAATTGCAAAGCTGGGTGCGCACAGCAGGGCAGGTTGATGATACGAGAAAAATGTTAATCGCGACGTCCTGCTTGGCAGATGCAAGCTTTGTGAAAGCGGGACAACGGGTGATTGCCTTCCCTCCCGAAATGAAATCATCCATTAGTCAGGGGCGGGTTAGCCAGGTGAGTGCGAGTCAAGCCTGTATTCGTATTGAAGCGGTATTGGTGGCAGGAAATCATGAGTCGGGACGTTTTTATGTGATGGAAATTATTGTGCCACGCGGTCGTTTTCTTGCCATTCCTAAAGAGGCGATTATCGAGGAAGAAGGACGCTCGCTGGTTTATGTTCAAACTCATACCGGTCGCTATCTGCCGCGTGCGATTCACGCCGGCCTCAAGGGCGAACGTTATACCCAAATTCTTCATGGCCTGAAGGCTGCGGAATACGTGGTGACTTTGGGCAGCTTCTTTATCCATGCTCAACACCAGTTAGATGAACGCCAAGCGAATGAATCCGGCGATACTCACCACGTTCATTAAGACGGTTTTACGCTATCGCCTGATAGTAGTGTTGCTGTTTTTGTTTGCAACACTCTACAGTCTCCATGTGCTTCGCAGTGCCCCGCTGGATGCCATTCCCGATATTTCTGATCCACAAATTATCGTTCAGGTTCAGTGGGCGCGCAGCCCTGAGATGATTGATCAAACGATCACAGCCCCTTTGATTCGCAGCTTGTTGGGCCTGTCCGGCATTCAGGCAATACGCGCCACGTCGCATCTTGGTTACTCTTTTATCTACGTCATTCTGAAGCGGGCAGATCAGCACCAGGCGGTACATCTGCAAGTACAGTCAAAGATCAATACACTACGTGCCCTATTGCCAACCACTGTTCGTCTTGAGCTGGGACCCGATGCGGGCAGCATGGGCTGGATCTATCAGTACGCCTTGATGGATCACCGCGGTACGCGTGATTTGCGCGAACTGCGATTACTTAATGAGGGGCAGCTTAAACCGGTATTGGAACGTATCTCGGGGATTGCCGAAGTAGCGACGGTTGGGGGACTGGAGAAACAGCTTGAGTTGAAAATTTTTCCGCCTTTACTGGCGCAGACAGGTATCACGCTGAGCCAATTAATTAACACCTTGCAACAGGCTTTTGCGCAGGTGGGTGGACGAACCATCGAACTGACCAATCGTGACTATCAACTGCGCGCTACGCTCAATCACACTGATCTCGACCAGTTGGAACTGTTGGTACTGGGACACCGGCCTGACGGCCGGGTGGTGCTGTTAAAAGACATTGGCTATCTTCAAGTCGATTACGATCTACGCCGTGGTATTGCTGATCTCGATGGCGAAGGAGAGGTGGTGGGTGCGATTGTGGTCATGGAACGGCGTCGTAATGTACTGGCGGTGACTGCCGCACTGGATGAAGCTCTGGATGTTCTGCGAACGACGTTACCTATCGGTGTTGAAATTGTTACCACCTATGATCGCTCCGAGCTGATTTGGAAAACACTTGAAAATTTTATTACCGCCCTGCTCTGGGAATTGGCCGTTATTATTGTGGTGATTGTGTGGGTGCTGCGTAATCGTCGTGCCGCTATCGCTCCAATTGTGATTATTATTTCGGGATCGCTTTACGCTTTATCAGGATTGGCCGCTATTGGCGAGACAATCAACCTGCTTTCTCTGGCAGGCCTGGCGATTGCGATTGGCGTGATGGCAGATGCCACGATTGTCATTGTTGAAAACTGTTCTACCGCACTGGCACAACAACCTGGTATCAAAAATGACAAACGAAGCCAAGTGGTGATCGAAGCTATTGTCCGCATGATGCGACCGCTGTTGTTTTCACTGCTGATTATTTTGGTTTCTTTTTTGCCGGTATTTTTTCTCGGTGAGCGGGAAGCACGCTTGTTTGATCCGCTGGCCTTCAGTAAGACCTTTGCGATGGGGTTTTCAATGCTGTTGACGCTCTGCTTGTTACCCATTCTTGTTGTTTGGGCGTTTCAACCTGAAATGGTGCACAAGCGTTATCGCAATGAAGCATGGGTTTGGCACTATCGTCGGGCACTGACATTTACTCTGGCTCATCGCTATTTGTTTGTTGCTATCAGTATTGTCGTGATGGGGCTATCGGTATTACTGATGAGCCGATTTGATACGGCGTATATGCCAGAACTGGAAGAAGGAACGATTCTCTATATGCCGACGACATTGCCGGGTTTGCCGATGCGCGAGGCAGGTTGGATACTACAAGCAATGGATCGAAAACTCAAATCTTTTCCTGAAGTGGAACGCGTTTTTGGCAAGCTAGGACGCGCAGACAGTGCAACCGATCCCGCCCCTGTGACAATGATAGAAACAACCATTCTGCTTAAGCCACAGCATCAGTGGCGACCGGGTATGACGCGAACAAAGCTGGTGGCAGCGATGGATGCTCAAATGAAAATCACCGGCTATGTTAATAATTGGACTCAGCCCATCGCTGGCCGGGTTATGATGCAGGACACCGGCATTCAAAGCCCCGTGGGTCTTAAAGTCAAGGGGCAAGAGCTGAAATTAATTGATACTTTGGCCAAAAAAGCTGAGGGTTTGTTGAGTACGTTGCCGGGTACCGCCTCGGTGCTGGCCGAACGTATTGCCGGAGGGGATTATGTTGATGTTCAGCTTGATCTTACTCGTTTGGCTAAGCACGGTATTAATGTTAAAGAGGCCATGTTAATGGTACGTCACGCCATTGGCGGTGAACGTATTCTCGACATTCACCAGTCTGATGGCACTGTTGTTCCCCTAAGCTTGCGCTACTCACCGGAGTACATCGACACACTGGAAAAAGTAGCTAGTGCCACGGTGATCTCTGCGATGAGGAACACAGTCACTCTGGAAGAAATTGCTGATGTTTCCGTGCGTCATCGTGCGGAGATGGTACGCAACGACAACGGTGAGCGGGCCAGTTATCTTTACATTAACTTGCATGGCATCACCGCGAGCGACTACGTCGCACAAGCCAAAGACCACCTGGCACGCCACCTTGATTTACCGCCGGGTTATTCGCTGGAGTGGACAGGCACTTACCGCTATGCTGAACAGGCTCAGGCGCAGCTTCGCTGGATTATTCCCATCACCTTGCTGCTCATGTTTGCCTTGTTGATGATGGCCTTTCGCTCGGTGGCTCACAGTCTGGTGATTCTGCTTGCGGCTCCGTTTGCTCTGGTGGGCGGTGTGCTGCTGCAATGGTGGTTGGGGTACGCCGTTACGACGGCTGTGATTATTGCTTACCTCGCTGTGCTCGCCATCGCAATCCAGACTGGTATTCTGATGGTGGAATTTATTCGTGAAGCCTTGGTTCGGAACAGAATAGTCGGAAAAAATCTGAGACATACCGAAGCCGCTTATACTCAGGCAGTCATCGAAGGTTCACTAGCTCGCTTTCGCCCCAAGCTCATGACCGTAGCCACCACGGTATTGGGTTTGTTGCCCATTATGATGGTCAGCGGTTCAGGCATGGAAATAACTCAACCCATCGCCGGCCCTATTCTTGGTGGTATGCTGAGTTCTACCCTTTACGTGCTGTTTATTATCCCCTGTTTATTTATGATAGGGCATGATCTTAAGGCTTAATTCACGCTACATGGATAAAAAAAAGGAAGCGGTATTTTTTAATAATTTTTCCTCTGAAAGCAGTTCAAACTTACGGGAATACAAACTAAATCTGGGTGCAGCTTGTATCACGTATTGAATTTTATTCCTAAATCAAAAAGTAAATAGCGATGCCTAGCCAGCTTAGCGCCAGTGAGCCCCAAGGCAACCAATGATGTTTGAAAATAATTTTTTCTTTGATTTCGATGGTGGGTGACGAGTGATTTTTTTGTTGAGATGGTTTTTTGTGTTTTTTATCGAATTCCCTGGCTTTGGCTTTTTGTTGTTTTTTGTATTGATCAATGCCTTTTTGGATGCCTTGTGCAATGAGTTTGGTTTGTTCTTTAGTTTGTCCGGGGCGTTGGGTGCTGCGGGCAATTTTGATCGCCTCTTCTTGGCTTTCCTTGGAAACAGGTTGCTGATTTTTTGAATATTTGGTCATGATGTTTTAATGCCTCCCCATGGTTATTATCTCGATTCGTCAAAACCGCCGTAGCTGATACCGCTGAGTTCTGCCATTTCTTTTTTCCAGGTCGTTAGATCATCGCGGTTGAATTGATTAATATGACGGTGACCACAGGCGCGAGCCATCACCTCGATTAATTGTGTCGATGATGTTAAAAATTGTGCCAGTTGATTGGCGGATTTTTCAATGTTAAGTTTGGCTCTTAATTCTGGTTTTTGAGTAGCAATACCGGCTGGGCAATTATTGGTGTGGCACATGCGTGCGGCGACACAGCCGATGGATTGCATGGCAGAATTGGCAATGGCGATGCCATCGGCACCGAGGCAGAGGGCTTTGATAAAATCCGCCGGCGTGCGCAGGCCTCCGGTAATGATCAAAGTGATGTCCGATTGGCCACGCTTGTTCAGATAATGTCGCGCCCGAGCTAGCGCGGCAATGGTGGGAACGGAAATATGGTTGCGGAACAGTAACGGCGCTGCTCCAGTACCGCCACCTCGGCCATCAAGGATGATGTAATCCATGTCAGCTTGGATGGCAAATTCAATGTCTTGCTCAATATGGTTGGCGGATAATTTCATGCCAACCGGAATCCCACCACTGATTTCACGCACATGATCGGCAAACTGTTTAAAATCATCGGCTGTGGTTAACTCGGGAAAGGTCGCTGGAGAGATGGCGGCGGTGCCCACCGGGATGTTGCGAACTTGAGCGATTTTTTTGGTGACTTTGCTGCCAGGTAGATGGCCACCGGTGCCTGTTTTTGCCGCTTGCCCGCCTTTAAAGTGAAAGGCTTGTATTTTGTTGAGCTGTGTTTCATGGTAGCCGAATTGGGCGGAGGCTAATTCATAAAAATAGCGGCTATTAGCCATTTGTTCTTCAGGTAACATACCGCCTTCACCGGAGCAAATGCCGGTACCGGCTTGTTCGGCACCGGTAGCAAGCGCAATTTTCGCTTCTTCCGAAAGGGCACCAAAACTCATGTCTGAAACAAAAATTGGGATTTTTAAATGTAATGGCTGTTTGGCACGGGGACCAATCACCAGTTCGGTATTAACTGGGACATCGTCAAGCAAGGGTTTATTGGCAAATTGGGCCGTGAGTATTTGAATGTCATCCCAGTGTGGTAAATGTTGGCGTGGAACACCCATGGCATCCATCTCACCATGGTGTCCGGTTTTAGTGAGTCCATTGCTTGCCAGTTGATGGATAGTTTCCAGAGTGGGTTCTTCTGGGGTATTTCTGGCGGCCAAAGGTTCGTTGGTGGCGATATCATTGATTTTTTCGTCTTCTTCCAAGCGGGCGTGACTGCCATCGCAAAATGGCGGATTATTACTGCGTTTGCACATACATAAATAAGCTTCTTGGGATTCACCGACCGTGAAAGCTTGTGGGGTGAAGCTGGTATTGCGATGGCTGCCATCACAAAAGGGTTGGTTCTGGGCGAGTCCACATTTGCACCAGTAATATTCTTGTTCGGCTTTGAGTTGAACGGCGATGGGTTTGGTATCAGCAATTTTCGCTTTGGTCATGAGATGGCATCCTGCTAATAATAAGTGGATTGGATTTGTTCAAACATTTCAGGTTGTGATAACAGATAAGCAATGGTGGCGGTAATTATTAAACCGCTGATCACCGCTAATATGATTTTTAAGTAACTGTAGGGACGTTCACCACAGGTTTTTCCGGTACGGCCGTTGACTGCAAAACGATAGGTTTTGTCGCGGAAGCGAAAGGTAGCCATCCACACGGGTAATACCAAGCTTTTGAAGGTGGTGCGGTTATGATGCGTTTGAAGTTGATGGATTTGTTGTTGATCCCCGCCGATGTGGCGGCGTACGTCGGCGCGGATGGCTTGATCCATGACAAGTCGCGCTTGTTCAAATCCACTGTCTAGCTCTACTTGATGGAGCTCACTGTCGAAACCGCTGAGATAGGCGGCATCGAAGGTAGCTAGATTGACCAGGTCCCATGGAGCTAGTCGATTGGTGATTTGGCGTGGCAGGGTCTGGCTTGCCCCAATCAATACGTCGTCAAAGTGTCGGGCGACATGACCGCTGGTGGGTGTCCAGCGGATTCGGGGAACAGAGCGGGAGCGTACCACCTGGCGACCATTGATATTTGTGGAATAATTTTCCCTGACGTAATAAGTATCACCGCGCCGGCCCGAATAGCTTGTTTGGGTGTCGCTGTCGTAAGTCCAATAGGGGACATAGAGCCCTTGCAGGCGGGAGTCGCCTGCGGCATATTTTTTCAGCGCCGAGGGAGCAAACCATCGTGAGCCAAGCCACTTGCGAAAAAATTGCAAGGCTTGTTGTTCGGTGACTTTGAATGGCAACAGCGATTCTGCCTGAAACGATTTTATCAGCGCGGCATCGACGATCAGTGGTGTGCCACAATACGCGCATTGACCCGCATGGGTGCCGGGTTTCAGTTGTGATTGGGAGGCGCAGGTGGGGCACTTGATGGTTACTACGTCGTTGCTGACTGTATTTGCGTTGGCAAGCTTAGCCAGTGCTTTGCGAAAATTATGTTCCTTAATCGGTTTTACTGAAGCGGTAATATTTTGCTGATACCCACAGTGCTTACACGCGAGTGTGCCGGTCATCGGTGAAAATTTAAGTACCGCACCACAATTCTCACAGGGGTAGCGG
>VAPL010134349.1_pt1 | contig 26095 bp, 15 predicted proteins | sample 3395061 | NCBI WGS metagenome assembly VAPL01 (sample SAMN08290444, study PRJNA428436) | hydrothermal vent metagenome | isolation source: Deep-sea hydrothermal vent chimney 2 | place: Pacific Ocean: Juan De Fuca Ridge | depth 2182 m m | reverse complement strand
TTGCAATGTCAAAAGATAGTTGCCAACCTGATCAGGCGTAAAACTGGGCGTCACACTGCTCGCATCATCTAAGCTCACCTGACTCGCCGCCGGGATGGAAGAAAAGATCCAACGATATTGTAAAACATCACCATTGGCATCACGGCTCTTATCACCGTTTAATTGAACCACTTGTTCTACTTTTTTATGAATATCGTTACCGGCCAACGCTAAAGGCTTTACATTGCCCTCTTTTACTTCAATGGTAATCGTATCTTCTTCGCTATCTATTTTTCCATCATTCACGATCAACTGGACCTTATAGGTTCCTGCCACATCGGGAGTTAATTGAGGGTCGGGAATTGTCGAATCACTTAAATCCACTTGACTCGCACTGGGTTTATCAATCAATGTCCAGTTATAAGATAAGTCATCACCGTTGGCATCACGACTTTGCGAACCGTCCAATAGAATGACTTCGCCAGGTATACTTTGCAGATCTTTACCCGCCTCCACCATTGGTCGACTATTCCCTGAAGAAGCAACAATTTTTACGGTGCTGCTCTCAGATTCACCCTCTTTCGAAACGGTTAATTTAAACTCATATTCACCATCAACATCAGAAATGAAAAATGGGGCAACAATATTGCTATCTGCCAAATCAGCTTGACTATCATTGGGTTTGCCAACAAGCTCCCAAGTATAATTTACCGAGATCAATTTTTGACCATCAAAGCCTTGACTGTCACTCGCATCTAACAACACTCGACTGCCTGTTGATATATATTGATTTTTTCCTGAATTCACAACAACCGTTACATCCACTTCCGCAGTTCCGCCACCACCGCCGCCGCCACCACAACCCGCTAGCAGCGCAACCATCACAACAAATGAACATGTAACATAGTGAATATTCATCCATCTCATTTTTATTATCCTCATTTAAATTTCGCCTCGCGCCTAATTGATAATGCCTCGGCGTACTATACCATCTGTGAAAAAACAAGCACCTAAGAAAATTTCTCATGCAGCTAAAGTAAAACCTGCATTTCGCATTATGCGATATCTAGCTTAAAGACACTGATTGCGATTGTTTTTGATATTACGTTACATTTTTTAACACATCAACCGTATTCCCCTCGAATAAACACCGCCCAGCCGCTTGACTTGCCAGCTATTTTTACCCAAGTGGTTGACCCTGGAGCGATGCCTACCTTAGCGCGGACAATAATTTATTCGCCTCTCCTCCATCTTAGGCTTTGCCTAAGTGCGCTCAGACCGGTAAAATGCGCGCCATAACTTAACGAGTAGAACAGAATATGAGCACTTTAAAGAATTTACGTAATATCGCTATTATTGCCCACGTAGACCATGGCAAAACCACTTTAGTTGATCAATTATTAAAACAATCCAGTACCTTAGACGATCGCGCTGTCTTAGAAGAACGCGCCATGGATTCCAATGCCCTAGAAAAAGAGCGGGGCATTACCATTCTGGCTAAAAATACAGCGGTCAAATGGCAAGACTACACTATTAATATTGTGGACACGCCCGGTCACGCCGATTTCGGCGGTGAAGTTGAGCGAGTGCTTTCGATGGTGGATTCGGTTTTACTGCTAGTCGATGCCGTCGACGGCCCGATGCCGCAAACCCGTTTCGTCACCCAAAAAGCACTGGCCATGGGTTTCAAACCCATTGTGGTCATCAATAAGGTAGACCGTCCTGGCAGTCGCGCCGACTGGGCGGTTGATCAGACGTTTGATCTGTTTGATCGACTCGGCGCCACCGAACAGCAATTAGACTTTCCTATTGTTTATGCCTCGGCCTTAAATGGCTATGCCAACCTAGATACCGAAGCGCGATCAGGCGATATGACACCGCTTTTTGAAACGGTTGTCAGTCATGTAGCTGCACCCGATGTAGACCTTGATGGTCCATTACAACTGCAAGTGAGTGCATTAGATTACAATAGTTACGTCGGTGTCATTGGCATCGGTCGCATTAACCGAGGTAAAATAAAAACCAATACACCCGTGACCGTTGTTGATGCTCAAGGCAAACCGCGGAATGCACGCGTCCTGCAAATCTTTGGTTTTCTTGGCCTAGACCGCGTCGAAGTGCCAGAAGCCAGCGCTGGCGACATTATCGCCTTCACCGGCGTGGAGCACTTAGGGATCTCGAACACGCTCTGTGATCCTAACAAGATAGAAGCACTCCCAGCACTCACCGTTGATGAACCCACTATCAGCATGACTTTTCAAGTCAATAACTCACCGTTTGCTGGGCTCGATGGTAAATATGTCACATCGCGACAAATTCGTGAAAGACTGGAACGTGAATTAGTCCACAATATCGCCCTACGCGTGGAAGATACCGAAGACCCTGACAAATTATTGGTTTCTGGGCGCGGTGAATTACACTTATCCATCCTGATCGAAACCATGCGGCGGGAAGGCTTTGAGCTAGGCATCTCACGTCCTGAAGTAATCCAAAAAGAAATCGATGGCGTGCTCTGCGAACCCTTTGAACAACTGACGGTCGATGTGGAAGATCAACATCAAGGCGGCGTCATGGAAAAATTAGGACAACGCGGCGCTGAGTTAAAAGATATGGTACCCGACAGCTCAGGTCGAGTTCGCCTGGATTACCTCATCCCAGCTCGCGGTCTGATTGGTTTTCGTACCGAGTTTTTAACCGCCACCTCAGGCTCGGGCTTGCTTTATCACGTGTTTGATCATTATGGTCCGATCTCCAAGGCCAAGTTAGGCCAACGTAACAACGGTGTTCTCATTTCTAATGGACAAGGGAAAATTTTAGGCTTTGCCTTATTTAATCTGCAAGAACGCGGTCGTTTATTCGTTGAACACGGCCAAGAAGCCTATGAAGGCATGATTATTGGCATCCATTCACGTGACAATGATTTAGTCGTCAATCCACTTAAAGGCAAACAGTTAACTAACATCCGTGCCGCAGGAACTGACGAAAATATCCTGCTGACACCGCCGTTGCGTTATTCTTTAGAACAAGCTTTAGAATTTATTGATGATGATGAACTAGTAGAAGTCACCCCAAAGCATATTCGAATCCGTAAAAAAGCGTTAAAAGAAAATGAGCGTAAAAGAACATCGCGTACCGCCAAGGCTTAACGCGTTTTCTCACCTCCCCTTGGCCATACCCAAAAGCTACGTGTAGGGTGTTCATTTCAAAATCTTCATTTTTAGGGGTGACATGCGTTAAGCGTGGAACGCCGATGACAGGACATTGCGTGAAGCCAAGGAAGGCGAAAGCACAATGAAAATATAGCGCGTATAAGGATATATTTACAGCGTGTTTTGCAACAAAACCCAAACCCTGGGCTGAAGCGAGCGACGCAAAAAATAAGTGGATGTCTGGATATTAACTTCCGGGGCTATATTCAGTACATCCAAGGGGAAACACGGTGATAAACTATGCTGCCTGAACTCATTAGCTATCTCACCACACCTTGCCCAAGGTATGCAAGAAAACTCGGCTACTTAAAAGAAATCATCGCCATTCAAGCTCGATTTCAACGCGTCCAGCCAGCCTGGTTACCCCATACCCAACATACCAAACAATTCATCCTGCGCATCGCCAAGCAATGCCAACAATCACGCAAAGTGCTGGTGTTAGGCTCTGGTGTACTCGCTGATATACCGATTAAACAGCTCGCCAAACAATTTGAACAAGTCATCTTGCTCGATTTAGCTCATCTACGCTCTGTACGACGTCAAGTAAAAAAATACCCAAATGTTCATTTACAAATCTGTGATATTTTAGATTTTCAGGCAAGCCTCTTAAACTGTCGCTTGGATAATCAGGCAGACTTGCAGACCTTAATGCCCAGCTTTCCCACCCTACCAATTGATACCGATCTCGTGATCTCGGCCAACATACTCAGTCAACTGCCCGTGCTACCCAGAAATTATATCGAAAAACGAGCGCCTCATTTAATCCCTCATCTGGATGGTTGGTGTAGAACAATTATCCAGCAGCATGTCCATTATTTGTCCCAACTGCCCTGTCGATCTTGCTTAATCACCGATACCAAGCATACACTGGTAAATCACCAATATGAAATACAATATGAAATGGATATGTTGTATGGCACAGAATTACCTAACCCTCAACGTCACTGGTCATGGCAAATTGCCCCCCAAGGTGAAATGTCAAACAATCAAATGTTACACACCCGCGTGGTGGCTTATTCACTGACAAAAATGTGACCAAATCTTATGTTTAACACCATTATTTCACAATTTAAAACACTCGCCCCGGCGGTTGACTTCTGGTCGTTGCGCTTAGTCAAAGAAACCGAAGAGTCATTGCAGGTGCGCCAAAATATTCTACAGCCTTTGCACACTCATCACCATCTCGGCGCCATGTTAACCATCGCCAATCAAAACGGCTTGGGTTATGCAGCCACCAGTGATCTTAGTCGGCAAGGCTTGCAGTCGATAATCGCTCAGGCCCAGCAATGGACATTAAATACACGTGACAAATCCATCATTTCACCACAAGCTTTACCCCGCCCGCCACAAAGCGGATCATATCAGACACCAGTGCTAATCCCTTGGCACAGCACAACGCTGGCTGACAAAATCCAGTTATTGCAAGCAGCCAACACCGCACTTAAAATCGATGAACGCATTGTCGACTGGGAAGCCTATTTACAACACAAAAAAACCGAAGTATTGCTACTGACCAGTGACGATATCCACATTGAACAAACATTTTACTACATCACACCTGGAGTGCATGCCGTCGCCAATGAAGGGACCCATACCCAGCAACGCACCGGCGGCGGTTGGGGAACGGCTCGGCAAGGAGGTTTAGAACAACTTGAACCATTGGACTTTCCTCAGGCCAGCCAACAAGTGGCCGAAGAAGCATTGGCCCTGCTAAGCGCACCAGAATGCCCCACCGGCCAACAATCTTTATTATTGATGCCCAGTCAAATGATGTTACAGATTCACGAAACTATCGGCCATCCGTTGGAGTTAGATCGAATTTTAGGGGATGAGCGAAACTATGCCGGCACCAGTTTTGTGACCTTAGACATGTTTGGTCAATATCAATATGGCTCACCACATCTCAATGTCACCTTTGACCCAAGTATCGAAAATCAATTAGCCAGTTATCAATTTGACGATGAAGGCAGCCACGCCGAAACGATCTCTATTATCCGCCATGGCTTATTGGAACGCCCCTTGGGCGGTAGCTCCTCCCAACTACGCACTAATATGGCCGGTGTGGCTAATGCCCGAGCCTGTCACTGGAATCGCCCACCCATTGATCGCATGGCTAACCTGAACATTGAACCGGGTAACAGCCGCCTCGACGAACTCGTCGCCAAGGTCGAACGCGGGATATTAATGGAGACCAATTGCTCCTGGTCTATCGACGATAGCCGCAACAAATTTCAATTTGGCTGTGAACTTGGCCGCCTTATTGAAGATGGCGAACTCAAGGGTTTCGTACGCAATCCCAATTATCGAGGGATATCTGCGACTTTTTGGCGTAACCTGGCCGAGGTAGGCAATCGCGATACATTCGATGTATTCGGTACCCCTTATTGTGGCAAAGGTGAACCCAATCAAATGATCCACGTTGGCCACGCCTCACCCGCGTGCTTGTTTCATGACGTCGAAGTCTTTGGAGGCGCCTAAACGTGGAAAACTACTTCAATGATTTATTTCAGCAACTCACTACGCACTTAACCGGCAAAGAAATATTAACCGCTAACCTAGCCGGTGAACAATCGGATTTTGTTCGCCTGAATCACAATCAGATTCGTCAAGCCGGTCATGTCAAACAACATGTGTTAACGATCCGTCTCATTGAAGGACAGCGACAAAGTCAAGCCAGTTGTGACTTACAAGGCCATCTGAACGAAGATCTGCAACAACTTAAAGCACTTTTAACAAGCTTGCGCGAACAACGCACCTATTTACCTGAAGACCCGTATTTATATATCGCGACCGATATTAACAATACCCGCCATGTGCATGAGCACTCACTACCCGATGCTCATCAAGCCATTGAGCACATCACTAGCGCCGCTCAAGGACTCGATTTAGTCGGTATTTGGTCCAGCGGTGAAATATACCGTGGTTTTGCCAACTCGCTGGGGCAAAATAACTGGCATAGTACAAGCAATTTCAATTTCGACTGGAGTCTTTATCACGCCCAAGACAAAGCGGTAAAAATCGGTTATGCCGGATTTGAATGGCAGGCAGCAACACTCACCCAGAAAATGGCATCCGCCAAAAACACATTAGCCATCATGAGCAAGCCCGCTAAAACCATTCAGCACGGCCAATATCGGGTTTACCTTGCGCCCACGGCCTTACAAGATATTTTAGATATGATGGCCTGGGGAGGGTTTGATTTAAAAAGCCATCGCACCGCCACCACACCCCTGTTAATGATGATCAAAGAAAAGTCTCAGCTGCATCCATCCGTCACCATCACGGAAAATAATGCCCAAGGTCTAGGACCTCTTTTCACTCAGGCGGGTTTTATCAAACCCGCCCAAGTCACATTCATTGAAGCCGGCATCTACCAAGACTGTTTAGTCTCGTCCAGAAGTGCCAAAGAATATGAACAACCCGTCAACACCGACACCGAACACCCTCATTCATTACACATGCAGGCTGGCACACTGGCTCAAGCAGATATTTTAAGCGAACTCGACACAGGAATTTATATCAATAACCTATGGTATTGTAACTTTTCCGACCGCAATCATTGCCGCATTACCGGTATGACTCGGTTCGCCTGCTTTTGGGTGGAAAATGGTGAAATCCAAGCACCACTGAATGTCATGCGCTTTGATGACAGTATTTACCATTTGCTCGGCGATCATTTATTAGGGCTCACCCAAGATCGTGAATTTATTTTTGACCCAAGCAGCTATGAGCAACGCTCCACCACCAGTTACTTATTACCCGGTGCCTTGATCGATGGTTTATGTTTTACGTTATAAACTGACATATACCCAAAGCACTTGAGACGGCATTAGTTTAACCGATGCAAATCCTAAAGATTTTTAGGCGGCGATCACTGGTTTGTCTTTGGGCGACCATAACCTAACAACTAAATACCCTTCAAAGAAGGTGAATCAAACTGATCAAAAAAAACAACTTTTTAAAGTTTGATGGTAAAACTGCCGATGATAAGACCTAAAGAAACCATCGGAAGGAATCGGGTATCCAGTGAAGGCACGCCTCTCACCACTAAATTCAGGATCACAATTCGTCACGAAACTCAAGAATCACATAACGCAACGTCTGCGTACCGTCTTTCAGTTAAGATTCCGACGTTTTGTATCGATCATTGAAAAACGATTTTCCTTCTCCCGTCACAACCAAACCACACCCGATAATGACAAACAACAATTACAAAATCTGTGGACAAATGCATTCGATTTACTCGATGACCCGATTTGTTTTATCGATTTGAATGATTGTTTAGTGAATGCGAATCAAGCTTTTTTTTACCAAATCGACTTGCCAAAAGAAAAAGCCATCGGGCACCCCATGGGCCATCTCATTCATTACTCAGCGGATCAAACAAACTGCCAAACATGCATTGCAAGACGCAGCCATAAAGATACCACCATCACGACCACCCAAAAAACCAATCATCCGTCTAATCCACAAGAAAATCCCATTGAAATTCGTATTCGTGTCATACGTGATCAGCGCAATACCCCCATTGGCATATTGCAAACCCAATACGACCTCAGTCATTTACACTCCACTCAAGCGGCATTGCGTATCAGTAAAAACAAACTGGCAGAAGCGCAGCATATCGCCGGCCTGGGTAATTGGGAGTGGGATATCAAACAGAACAAATTTTACTGGTCAAACGAAATGACACGTATTTTCGGCCTAGCAAACACCGCCCATGACAACCGTTACGAGTCGTTTTTCAGATTGATTCACGCAGAAGATCGACCATTAGTTCGTGCAACTATTCAAGAGGCCATAAAAAACAGACAACAAAATTTTACCGTTTATCACCGAGTCCATGCCATCAATGGCACCGAACGCATCATCAAAGAACAAGGAAAATTATTTTACGATAACGATCAGGTTGTCACACATATGGCAGGCATCGCTCAAGATATTACCGAGCAAAAACACGCGGAGGAAGCTTTACAAGAAGAAAAAGAACGGGCGCAAATCACCTTGCAATCCATTGGGGACGCGGTTATCACCAGCGATATTTACGGCGTTATCGACTATATCAATGCCAAAGCCGAACAATTATTAAATATTCATTTCAGCGAAGTCATTGGTCAACATTACCATAACGTATTACATATCATTGATGAACAAAGTCGCCAACCTATCATCAATCTCATCCAACAATCATTAATCAAACTACCGGAAGTACAGCATGAAAATTTATTGCTGATCCGCAACGATGGTAAAGAATATTACATTAACATCACTGCCACCCCAATTGTCGTACGACAACAATGCAGTACTGGCATCTCCTTAGTGCTTCACGATGTGACGCAAATGCGCTTAATGACTCGGCGGCTTGACTATCAAGCCACCCATGATTCGTTAACCAATTTATATAATCGAAGAAAATTCGAACAACAGCTGCAACTCGCGCTACACAACATTCGACAACATAAAAAAACCTATAGCCTGATTTACATGGACCTTGATCAATTCAAAATCGTCAATGATACTTGTGGCCACATCGCCGGTGACGAACTTTTAAAACAAGTGGCCGAATTATTGACACCGAAGATTCGTGCCGTTGATGTGTTCGCCCGTCTCGGCGGTGATGAATTTGCAGTATTATTGCGACACTGTCCACTCGATGCTTCCAAAAACATTGCGGAAAGCATCCGACAAACCATTGAGAACTATCGCTTCGCCTGGGAAAATCAAGCATTTAAAATTAGCGTAAGTATCGGCTTAATCCCGATCAACGAATCCAGCGGCAACATTACCGATATTCTAAAAGCCGCCGACAGCGCTTGTTATATCGCCAAAGATCAAGGTCGTAATCGCGTCTTTGAATATGAACCGGGTAGCCCTTCTGTTGAACAACATCACGGTCAAATCCAATGGGTACAACGCATTACTCATGCCTTAGAACACGATCAATTTCGCTTATTTTGCCAAACCATTCAGCCCCTTGCGAAACATAATCCCAGCATTCATTGTGAAATTTTATTGCGCATGGTTAACGATGATAACTCAATCATTCCACCGAATGCCTTTATCCCCGCCGCCGAACGTTACCAATTGATGCCCAGTATTGATCGATGGGTTATCCAAAAAACGCTGCAAACACTACAAACCGCCGCGCCGATGCTTCATCATCGGCACTTTTTGTGTGCGATCAATTTATCAGGCCAGTCACTGAACGATAACGATTTTCTAACGTTTGTCATGCAACGCTTGGCCAACACCAACATTCCACTAACCTCACTTTGTTTTGAAATCACTGAAACTACCGCCATCGCTAACTTAACTCGTGCAGGCCGTTTTATCACCGCATTACGCGACTTAGGCGTCCAGTTTTCCCTGGATGATTTTGGCAGTGGCCTAAGTTCATTCAATTATTTAAAAAAACTCGCCATCGACTATGTCAAAATCGACGGACAATTTGTCAAGGATATCACCCACGACCCTATCGACTTGGCCATGGTCACCTCGATCAATGACATCGCTCATAAAATGGGTGTTGCTACCATCGCAGAATACGTAGAGAGCCAAGCCATTCTCGAACACCTACAAGCCATGAACATTGATTATGTGCAAGGGTCATTGGTAGGCAATGCGCAACCTTTCGAGCAATATTTCACCTCATTTATTAATCAGCAGAAAAATCAAACTTAGTGCTTCAAGCTCATGCACTCCTAAGCAAGACATCGCCTTCTATAAACAATATTATCAAAAAGCTAGCGGCCCAAACTGTGGTCGCACCGACATTGTAAAAGCAGGCAAAAATGAACAGGGTACGGTGTATTGCCTCCAATGGTGAAACAAAAACTTTCAGGCTGGGATACCGCGACAAAGCGTATGAACCAGAAATTAAGCAGCCAGTCGTGACGGTAGATTTTTTATAAGAAATATCCATTAAAGGGTTCCATCGTGCTGTTAGATTTTCAAAAAATATTCCATTTTTCTTTTAATATTATCCTAAATATTGACAATCCATAGTCGGCACATATAATTACACATATAAGTTATATCTGAGGGTAGTCATATGGGTCAAGTTACAATTTATCTTGAAGACGAAATAGAAAATAAAATGACAAAAGCGGCAAAATCTGCCCATTTATCAAAGAGTAAATGGATAGCTAAGCTTATCAGTGAAAAGGTGGCTAATGAATGGCCGCAATCAGTCGTCGATTTAGCGGGAAGTTGGGACGATTTCCCATCGATTAAGGAGGCAAGGAAAAACGCTGGCATTGATGCCAAGCGAGAAGAATTTTAATGTATATTCTTGATACAAATACATTAATTTATTTTTTTAAAGATATGGGCAATGTATCTAGTCGATTATTAACGGTTTCACCTAAGGAAATTGCAATTCCGGCTATCGTAATTTACGAGCTAGAATACGGAATTTCCAAATCAAGTTCACCTAAAAAGAGACAAGCTCAATTAAATGAAATATGCTCTTTAATTAATATACTTCCGTTTGGTGATAAAGAGGCACTTTCATCCGCATCTATTCGAGCTAAGTTGGAAAAGAAAGGGACGCCGATCGGTCCTTATGATGTGTTAATTGCCGGTACAGCACTAGAACATCAGGGAATTTTAGTGACCAATAATCTAAAAGCGTTTTCGAGAGTGCCAAAATTGAAAACCGAAAATTGGTATTCCTAAATCAAGTACGTGCTGAGTCTACCCCAAATCTAACAAGCTTTTTTTATACAGGCATAAAATAAAAACATAAAGCAGTAACACACGCCTGCTCGCCATTAAAATCGACATTGAGCCGCCTATCACTTGATCCTTGATGACATCAAAACTTTCATTTAATTTACCAACATCGCCCACTCGGGCGGCTAACTATTGGTCACATTGACGTTATTGTTTTCCAAGAAATTTAGCTTATCTGACAAAGGCCCCTGATGTCGCACGGGGAACTTAGCTCCCCCAGCGGTGACTCTCAGTCAATGCATTGGCCAAACTAAACGAGAGTTATTTTATTTTCAGCCAGTTAATGATTGATTGAAGCGGCCCTTTGTTTTATCTTGACTCACTATGATTAGCCATTAAAATTAGAACGTTGGTGAATAGATTGCCGATTCCCTAATGAATTTGGATGAAATGAATTTGCTTATCAAGTAAGTATATAGCAACCTGTAAAATATAGCTTACAAAACTAAATGCATTGCACAACGCTTCGATTCAGTGGCTTGGTAAACGCGCCACAGGTATTGGCAATCAAATCACTCGACTCAACGACCCTCACCTAAAGGCGAGCGCTGGAAAGTATTGCCGGACAAACTGAATTATCAAACTTTAATCGATAATTATTGATTAATAACCTATGCAGCAGTAACGAGAATGACAACAATACACGATACCCTTCGTCGCATATATGGCTATCAAGCCTTTAGGCCATATCAAGAAGACATTATTAATCACCTGGTTGGTGGTAACGATGCCTTTGTTTTGATGCCAACCGGTGGTGGAAAATCAATTTGTTATCAAATTCCCGCCATTCACCGCAAAGGCACAGCGATTGTTGTCTCACCATTGATTTCATTAATGAAAGATCAAGTCGATGCGCTGCGAGCTAATGGCGTATCTTGTGCATTTTTTAATTCCACGCTCAATGCCGAGCAAGCAAAATCTGTATTAAATCAATTGCACCAAAATGAACTCGAACTGCTTTATATCGCCCCAGAACGGTTAACCACAGACGCTTTCATGCAACGCCTGGAAGAAATCCCCATCGCCTTATTTGCCATAGATGAAGCCCATTGCGTTTCCCAGTGGGGTCACGATTTTCGCCCGGAATACACTCAACTCAAACAGTTACGCGAGCAATTCCCTTATGTGCCGCTGATCGCTTTAACCGCCACCGCCGATCGGCAAACTCGCACCGACATTATTACCCATTTGGGACTGGATCATGCCGCCCAATATATTGCCGGTTTTGACCGCCCCAATATTCAATATAATGTCCTGGAAAAGAAAAATCCGCTCAAACAACTCACCGAGTTTTTAGCCAAGCATAAAAATGACGCCGGTATTATTTATTGCTTGAGCCGCAAGCGGGTGAATGAAGTCGCGGCCCAATTACAGAGTCACGGATATTCGGCACAACCTTACCATGCGGGCCTACCCAGCCAAGAGCGGCAACACATTCAAGAGAGCTTTTTAAAGGATAAAACCCAAATTGTGGTGGCAACCGTCGCCTTTGGTATGGGGATTGACAAACCGAACGTAAGATTTGTGATACATCACGATCTGCCTAAAAATATTGAAGGCTATTATCAGGAAACGGGTCGAGCCGGACGTGATGGACTACCTGCTAATGCATTATTGTTATATGGCACGGCTGACATCAATACCGCCCGCTTTCTCATTGAAAAAAACGAAAATGAAGAGCAACGGCGCATTGAATTACACAAACTCAATTCAATGATTGACTTCTGCGAAGCCCTCACTTGCCGTCGCCGGGTATTATTAGCCTATTTTGGGGACAAGCGGACGGATGGCTGCGGCAACTGTGATATTTGTTTGGACCCACCTCAGCAATACGACGCCACCGAACATGCTCGCAAAGCACTCTCTTGCATTTACCGAGTCGAACAACGTTTTGGTGTCAAGCATGTAATTGAGGTATTGCGGGGAGCCAACACCAAAAAAGTTCGTAATTTTGGCCATCACCAGTTATCCACCTATGGCATTGGATCTGACTTGAGTGAAGATGAATGGAGTAGCATTATTCGCCAGTTAATCCATCAAGGTTACATCACCCAGGACATTGCTCAATTCGCCTGCCTCAAGCTTAAAAGCTCAGCACGCCCTTTATTGCGCGGAGAAAGCACGGTGAAAATGAGCCGCCCCCGCCTCTCTATGAAAAAACGGCGCGAAGAGCTGCACATCGACGCCACCTCCAGCGTATCACGCCAACTGTTTAACACCCTACGTAAACTACGCAAAGAAATTGCAGACGAGCAAGGCGTCCCGCCATTTGTTGTGTTTGGTGATGCCACACTCAAACAAATGTCAGAAATGCGGCCTATGGACGAAGACGAACTGCTCAATATTTCAGGGGTTGGCGAACACAAACTGGCCACTTACGGCGGTGATTTTCTCGATGCTATCACCGAGTTTTGCTTAGAACATGGCTTGGAATCCGTGGTATCTTTGCCACCGGCGGCCAATCCAGCACCAGCAATAGCCAGCCATCGTACAAACAATACCAAAGAACAAACCCAGGCGCTTTTTGAGCAAGGGTTAAGCGTTGCAGAAATCGCTAAACAACGGGCGCTCACCGAAGGTACCGTAATGAATCACCTATTGACCTTGCTGGAAGAAGGCCTGTCGATCAATATCGATCGCTTAATCAATCAAGAAAATATTGATTTAATCGCACAACAATTTCACCAAAAAGGTGTGGATTGCCGACTCAAAGAAATAAAAGAAGCCCTGCCTGACTCCATTACCTACGATGACATTCGGCTCATTCGCGCCACCTTGTAGCCGGTTCACCACGGATTAAATCCGTGGTGAACTATCTGCCTATGATCCTTGATTTTGCGCCTCTAACTGTGCTGACTTGGTTGGCCAAGCGACAAAAGGAAAGGGTTTATCTTCCGTGTTAAACGTTAAATAGCGGAATACCTGATAAAGAAACAAGCTCAACTCATCTCCGAACACCAATAAACGTTCATTGGGTTTACCATTAAATAAGGTAAATCCAAACTGAATCAATACCACCAACCCTATCACCATTTCAGCAATGGAATAAATAATGAGAAACAACAACATAAATAGTCCACGTTTCCATGTACTTTTCGCCTTTAAATTTTTTTTCGTATCTTGTTCCATTCAATCCTCCCTTTCACACAAAAATAACAACGGTCCCACCCTTTATTACAATCTCAGCTTATAAAGCTAAACACACAGCAAATCAAAGTTTTAAATACAGCTCGAATGGGGTAAAATTACAGCACAAAAACGCCATACCGGGCTGTGGTCATCAACCACATTTACTGTATTTAATTCATACCACACACAGGACTCCACCGATGCATCCAACACCCGATTTATTTTCGTATCGTAAATATTGGGCAAGCCGTTATGGTATCAGCCCCATGCTGCCGATGTCACGAGAAGAAATGGACCACTTAGGCTGGGATGCCTGTGATGTGATTTTAGTGACAGGCGATGCGTATATTGACCATCCAAGTTTTGGCATGGCCTTGGTTGGACGCTTACTGGAAGCTCAAGGTTTTCGGGTCGGTATCATTTCACAACCTGACTGGACCCACACCGATGACTTTATGGCCTTAGGCCAACCTCATTTATTCTTCGGCGTCACCAGTGGCAACATGGACTCTATGGTCAATCGTTATACAGCCGATCGGCGCCTACGCAGTGATGATGCTTACACCCCCCATGGCGAAGCCAATAAACGACCCGACCGGGCCGTCATCGTCTATGCCCAACGTTGCCGTGAAACCTTTGCTGATGCACCTATTGTTATTGGTGGTATCGAAGCCAGCCTGAGACGCATTGCCCATTACGATTATTGGTCCGACAAAATAAGACGATCTGTGTTACTCGATGCCAAGGCGGATTTGTTAGTTTATGGTAATGGCGAACGCCAAATCGTTGAAATTGCCCATCGCTTATCGCGAGGTGAATCCATCAGCGAATTAAATAATATTCGGGGCACCGCTATCAAAATAAAGTCGCCACCTGAAGGCTGGCATGAAAGTGATGCCTCACCGATCAATCCAAATCAGCCAGTCACCGACCCCTCGGCCAATCCTTATCAAGTCGCCACGCCATGTGAGCAAAGTGCAGGTCAAAAAACAAACCAATCGTCCAACGACGATATCCCCATTTCATTACACCGCAATCCTCCAAAAGCGCCTCGCCACAAAACATTTATACGGCTACCGGGTTACCAAGACGTCAAAGCCGATCCGACACTTTATGCCCATGCCTCACGCCTTCTACACCTGGAAACTAACCCCGGTAATGCACGAGCTTTGATACAGAGCCATGGGCACCTGGAGGTTTGGCTCAATCCTCCGCCCATCCCATTAACCACCAAAGAATTCGATGGCGTCTTTGATTTGCCTTACAGCCGCCGACCCCATAACAAATATAGCAACGCTCCTATCCCAGCGTATGAAATGATCCGTTTTTCGGTTAATATCATGCGTGGTTGCTTTGGGGGTTGTACCTTCTGCTCAATCACCGAACACGAAGGCCGTATCATTCAAAGCCGCTCGGAAGACTCCATCATCAAAGAAATCGAAAACATTCGCGATCAAACACCGGGGTTTACCGGCATCATTTCAGATCTCGGCGGCCCCACCGCGAACATGTACCGGCTAGCGTGCAAAAGCACCACCATTGAGGCCGCTTGTCGGCGACTTTCTTGTGTACACCCTGGCATCTGCAGTAATCTCAACACCGACCACAGCTCACTCATCCAACTTTATCGCCGTGCCCGATCCGTCTCAGGCATCAAGAAAATATTGATTGCCTCCGGCTTGAGATATGATTTGGCCGTTAAATCACCAACCTATATTAAAGAACTTGCCACCCACCATGTCGGCGGTTATTTAAAGATCGCACCTGAGCATACCGAACCAGGCCCGCTGTCAAAAATGATGAAACCGGGCATCGGAGCCTACGATAGATTTAAAGAATTGTTTGACAAATATTCAAAGGAAGCGGGTAAAGAACAATATCTCATCCCTTATTTTATTGCGGCACACCCAGGCACAACCGATGAGGATATGCTCAATCTCGCACTATGGCTGAAAAAAAATGGCTTTCGGGCAGATCAAGTGCAAGCCTTTTTACCCTCGCCCATGGCCACGGCAACCGCCATGTATCATTCCGCGAAGAATCCTTTGCGCAAAGTCACCTATCGCAGTGAAAACATTAACGTGCCAAAAGGGTTGAAAGTTCGGCGACTGCATAAAGCTTTTTTGAGATATCATGACGCGAATAACTGGCCCCTGTTAAGAAAAGCACTGCGCCATATGGGCCGAGGTGACTTGATTGGTAATGGTAAAAAACACTTGATACCCCTTTGGCAACCCGCCGGCACTGGCGATCATAAAGAAGGCAAAAAAATAGATAAAAAAACACAGCCACCCACTTTTCGTACGAAACACAATGGCGCCCTAAAAAATGTTTGACAACAATCGCCCAATAAACTGTGAACTCATCATATCTATTACTTACATACTAAAATAAAAAAAGGATCTCCAATGGAAGAACGCCTCATTGAACTAGAAACAAAGCTATCTTTTCAAGATAAAACACTACAAGAACTCATCGATATCATCACTGCCCAACAACAACAAATCGATCAGCTTAGCAAATATATCGCCACCATTGCCGGTCATTTGCAAGACATGGACATACCCATAAAAACCAAGTGATCAATGAGCGATACACTTGAGCAAACCATCCAGCCAAGGCAATGGATAAAAATTGCCTTATACTTAACATATTCACACCAATCCCTCGCTGGGAAAATGGCACGCTAGCCCTCAGCTAAAACGCACCACAACCCACATCGGGCACAAGTTTTCAAACAACTTTGTAATATTAGCCATCGTTTTGCATCATAAAGTGAAATCACAATCGCTGTTCCACTGTCACAGAGTGAAAACAAGAGAACTCGCATGAAAAAACTGCAAAACCCAAAAATTGCTATCCTGGTATTTATTGCCATTTTATTGGCTGCTTTCTTTATTTTTGATTTAGGCCAGTACTTCACCTTAGATTACCTAAAAGCCCAACGAGATAATTTTTCCAGCTACTACCAAGCGAATACGCTATTCACTATTGCTGTCTATATGCTGATCTACATCATTGTCACCGCGCTGTCATTGCCCGGGGCGGCGGTGATGACCTTAGCTGGTGGCGCCATTTTCGGTCTCACGGTCGGAACCATTGCCGTTTCATTTGCCAGCACCATCGGCGCGACCTTAGCTTTCTTGGTGGCACGATTGTTATTACGTGATTACGTGCAAAATAAATTCAAAGACAAGTTACAATCGATCAACGATGGTGTGGCTAAAGATGGTCCCTTTTATTTATTTACCTTGCGACTAATCCCGTTATTCCCTTTTTTCATTATCAATCTGGTGATGGGTCTCACCCCTATTCGCACGCGACAGTTTTTTCTCGTCAGCCAAATCGGCATGTTGCCGGGCACTCTTGTTTATGTGAATGCCGGGGCACAACTCGCGTCAATTGACTCCTTAGCTGGAATATTGTCGCCGGGTTTATTATTCTCATTTGTGCTACTTGGTATTTTCCCGCTCATCGCCAAAAAAATTATCGACCTAGTCAAATCCCAAAAATATCTAAAAAAATATAATAAGCCAACCCAGTTCGACTACAACATGGTGGTTATTGGTGGTGGCTCCGCCGGCTTGGTATCGGCATATATAGCTGCCGCCGTCAAAGCGAAAGTGGCCCTCATTGAAAAAAATAAAATGGGGGGTGACTGCCTAAATACCGGCTGTGTTCCCAGTAAAGCACTGATCCGATCAGCCAAAATGTTATCTTATGCCAATCGAGCCAAGCAGTTTGGTTTTAAAAGCCACACCGTGGAGTTTGATTTTGCCGATGTCATGGAACGCATCCAACGTGTCATTAAAAAAATCGAACCCCATGATTCCATAGAGCGATACACCAGCCTCGGAGTAGACGTCATCTCCGGGGAAGCCACACTGTTGTCACCCTATCAAGTTAAAGTCAACGATAAGATCATCTCCACCAAAAATATTGTTGTTGCCACCGGTGCCCGCCCCATGATACCCACCATCCCTGGCTTAGATAGCATAAAATACCTAACATCTGATACCGTGTGGGATATCCGCCAACAGCCGCAGAAATTATTGGTGCTTGGCGCCGGCCCCATTGGCTGTGAATTGGCCCAAGCCTTTCAGCGGTTAGGCAGTCAAGTGACCTTGGTACAACGGGGACCACGCCTGATGCCACGTGAAGACACAGAGGTTTCGGAGACGATCCTACAGCGTTTTCAAGCCGAAGGCATGACGGTAAAAACCAACCATAATGCGATTCAATTCCACAGCGATGGCGATAAAAAATTCTTGACATGCTCACACCACAATGAAAATGTTGACATTGAATTTGATCAAGTACTCATTGCCTTAGGGCGCACCCCTAATACTACAGGCTTCGGGCTAGAAAAGCTGGACATACAACTCAGCAAACAAGGTACCATTGAAGCCAACGAATTTTTAAGAACTAATTATCCCAATATTTACGTATGTGGCGATGTCACCGGCCCTTATCAATTCACTCATACCGCCGCACATCAAGCTTGGTACGTGGCGGTCAACGCCTTGTTCAGCCCATTCAAAAAATTTCGGGTGGATTATTCAGTCATCCCTTGGGCAACTTACACCGATCCAGAAGTTGCCCGAGTTGGCCTGAACGAATTAACGGCTCAACAACAAAATATTCCCTATGAAATCACCGGCTATGGCATTGATGACTTAGATCGTGCCATTGCCGACGAAGAAGACCATGGCATGGTTAAAATATTAACCGTCCCCGGTAAAGATAAAATCCTGGGGGTCACCATCGTAGGATCCCATGCGGGTGACTTGATCGCGGAATTTGTCACCGCCATGAAATACGGTCTCGGCCTGAATAAAATATTGGGCACCATCCATGTCTACCCCACCCTGACCGAAGCCAATAAATATGCGGCCGGGGTCTGGAAGAAAAACCACAAACCCGAAAAAGTCCTCACCTGGTTGGAAAAATTTCACACATGGCGCCGAGGAAGCGATAAAAAAACTCACCCACAAGCCAACCCCATGGCCGGTGATTAACCTGCAATAATCGACGAAGAAATGGGGAGCAACCACCTCCCTGTTTGGTAAATCATCGTCAATATAAAAATTCGATGAAACCAGAGAACGCCTAACACCGAGGCTAGGCGTTCACCAAACACCCATTCCTAACTCCCATCACGCCCTCGTTTACCGATTTTTCTCGATTCAAAAATTAATCGATTTTTGACCAATACGAAACCTCATCACCGGACACTCAGACAAATATTCCCATTTCACGAAGACAAAACAAACGTTTTTATTGCCCACAAGCGACATTTCGCACCCAGGCATGGGAAATGTAGGTTATAATATGGACAAAATTGACTTTACTTTGCCATCAACCAACAAATAAGCGCTTGCCGTGAAGTATGTCCCTTGGTCTATTCCAAATGACGCCCAAATTGATGATAATTAGCGCTAGAAAATCCTTAAATCGACGAGTTAAGCATGAAACCTTTAGAATTGAATAAAAACCAATCGCATGACCAAGAGCCGATTTACACACTCGAAAGAAACGACGTCCTCATTACTTTATTGGGCACCGCTCATGTTTCTCGTGCCAGCGCAGATAAAGTAAAGGAGCTGCTAGCCACTGGAACTTATGATGCGGTCGCGGTTGAGCTTTGTCCAAGTCGCCTCAATGCCATCGTTAACCCGGATCACTTTGCCAAAATGGACTTGTTCAAAGTGATCAGAGAAGGTAAAGCTACACTCGTCATGGCCAGTCTCGCTTTAGGCGCGTTTCAACAACGCGCGGCTGAACAATTAGACATTGAGCCCGGTGCCGAAATGCGCATGGCCATTGCGACGGCCGAAGAAGCTAAATTACCTGTGATATTGATTGACCGGGAAATTGGTATCACCTTAAAACGCATCTACCGCAACGTACCCTGGTGGCGACGCCTTAGCCTAGTCACCGGCTTATTAGCCAGTGTTATTTCTAAAGAAAAAATCAGTGAAGCAGAAATCGAACGCCTAAAAGAAGGTGACATTCTGGAGTCTACCTTTGCCCAATTTGCTGATAAAGCCAGCGATTTATACATCCCATTAATCGATGAACGAGATCGATACATGGCCGCACGGTTACAAAAGGAAGCAGAAACAACCAGACATCACCACATTTTGGCTGTAGTAGGTGCGGGCCACCTGAAAGGTATGCGCAACTATCTAGACCAAGGGCAATCACCGACAGAAGAAATCATTAACGAACTCGATAAAATCCCATCACCCAACCGCTGGCCAAAAATGATCCCATGGATTATTGTCACGCTAATCATCATCGGATTTGGCATTGGCTTTAGCCGCAGTAGCGAGCTCGGCTGGCAATTGGTGATGTACTGGGTTGTCATTAATGGCGGCTTATGTTCGTTAGGTGCCCTGTTAGCTGGCGCCCACCCGCTAACAATCATTGGAGCATTTATTGCCGCCCCCATTACCTCACTGAATCCAACCATCGGAGCGGGGATGGTCACCGCGGCCACCGAAACGTATTTTCGCAAACCTAATGTGGGCGATTTTAGCAAAATAAGAACCGATACCACGAGCTTAAAAGGCTGGTGGCATAACCGGGTTACCCGCATATTGCTGGTCTTTTTATTCTCGACACTCGGCTCGGCAGCAGGCACTTACCTCGCAGGATTCCTTATCTTTGACCGACTCACGGGTGGTTAATTACTCGTTAGCAACACATCAAAGATTCCGTCTTCATAAACGCTCACGCTCACCTATTGGGCGTGAGTTTCAAAACAGACGGTGAATCGCCCCCCATACCCGGAGTCTCTACACGGTGTTACACGCTTAAACCTTAATGGCAGTGAGCAGGTCGCTCCCCAATATGAACCATGTACAAAATCACTGGACCGCTGATTGTTTGTTATTTGTTAATTACCAGCACCGCTGCCTACGCCGATAGCGATATCCGTATTTCTATTAAAGGCATTGACGATCAACTAAAAAACAACGCACTCGCCTTTTTAAGTATTCATACACAAAAAAAGCGCACTGACCTAAGCGCGGCACGCATTCAACAACTCCACAAGAAAGCGACCAAAGAAATTCAACAAGCCTTACAACCTTTTGGTTACTACCACGCCACCGTCGATGCGAAATTAAGTAAACAACCAACCGGCTGGTTAGCACAATATCAGGTGAACAAAGGACCTCCGGTACATATTACCTCACTTGACATCCAGGTAACGGGGGAGGGCAATGAAGATTCTAAATTTTTTAATTTAATTAATAATTTTCCACTCCAGCTCGGTAATATCTTGGCTCAGGAAAAATATGAAGCTGCAAAATCCAGTTTTTTAGAAATTTCCACAGAACGAGGGTATCTGGATGCCGAATTTAATGAGCACAAAATTTTAATTGACTTAACCAATAATACCGCCAAAATCGTACTTATTTTTCATTCAGGTCAGCGTTATCAATTTGGCGTCATCCGTTTTCACCAAACCATCTTGTCCAATCGTTTGATGCAAACATTTTTAACATTTAAAGTGGGTGACCCTTATTCAATTAATCAATTATTAGCCTTGCAAAAAGCATTATCAGACAGCAACTATTTTATCCGTTCTGACGTCACCACCCGGCGTGATATTGTCAGTGGATTACGGTTACCCATTGATGTCTTATTGCAACCGCGAAAACGCAATCAATATACCGCCGGTTTTGGTTATGGCACAGATACCCGCGCACGCGCTAGTATGGGCTGGAGCAATCGCCGAATCAATCGTCAAGGACACCGCCTTGCTCTAAAGCTCACCCTCTCTGAAATACAAAATAGTCAAACCCTGCAATATATTATACCAATCCATTACCAACGAGCAGAACAACTGGCTATCACCGGTACCCGCCGTCATAACTTTTTAGGGGATAAAGATGACATACTGCAAATTCTTTCCGTCAGCCACAGTAGTTCACTCGGTATTTTACGGCAAACCCTCGCCATCAATTATCGCTTTGAGGAATTTGTGATTAATAAACAACGAAATTTTTCCACCCTGTTCATGCCCAGTGTCAGTTGGGAGTTCGTTGATGCTGACAATCGAGTCCATCCGAAAAAAGGTCATCGTATCAATTGGGATATTAGAGGAGCTAGTGAAGATCTATTGTCGGACACAAAATTTATACAAACCGAGCTGGAAGCAAAATGGGTCTACGCCTTTTGGTCTCAATACCGATTAATTACCAGAGCACACGGGGCCACCAGCTTAGTCTCAAAATTTTCCGAACTCCCTAGCTCACTTCGCTTTCTCGCTGGTGGAGATCACAGTGTCAGAGGATACGCTGTCAAATCCCTCGGTCCGTCAGATAATGAAGGAGGTAAACATCTATTAACAGGCAGCCTAGAACTAGAAAGAACCATTATTGGTAAATGGAGTTTTGCCATTTTTATTGATGCCGGCAATGCTTTTGATGAAGTCGACTTACTTGATATTAAACAAGGGATCGGATCAGGTATTCGCTGGCAGTCCCCCATCGGACCGATACGCGTTGATTTCGCACGTCAATTAGATTTCGTAAAGCCCGCCTGGCAGATACATCTCACCATTGGTCCTGATATCTGATGCGCACCGCCTGTTGGTCGATAATATTCATCACCACACTACTTAGCGCCGCGATTTTTTTTCTGGTCGCGACGGATACCGGCTTACGTTGGTTAGGTAAACATAGCCTGCCATTATTACCCTCGCAGTTAGCGCTTGGCGCAATTTCAGGAAAACTCATTGGACCCATACGTATTGAGCAGCTCCGTTATCATGACAATCAACAAACCATCGAATTTCATCATATCTATCTGGACTGGAAACCCAGTGAACTTATCGATAAAATGATCCACATCACTCATCTGTCTGCGAAAAACATTTCCATCACTCTGCATGGGGAACCAAGCTCAACCGCTACCAATCCACGTACTAACCTCCAGCTTCCCTTGCCATCAAAACTTGAAATTCAGCTGGATAAAGTCAACGTAGATCGATTGGCCCTCGTCACAAAAGATGCACAAACGCCCATGGTATTTCAAAATTTATTATTATCTACTGCCTGGGAGCAGTCCATCCTGAAACTCTCTCATTGCAGTATGCAAACACCTTGGCTCACAGCTCATCTGCGTGGACAATATGATTCGATACAAAACCATGTCGATGCGCAATTTAGTTGGTCTAAAAAAATAGATAACGCCTTTCTAATATTAGCCAAGGGGTCGCTGCATGGTTCCTTAGAAAAAATCAAACTCACCCAACATAGCCAAGCCCCGATTAACACGACAATCGTTGCCAACTTGAACAACCTCTTCAACCAACCCAGTTGGCAAGCCACATTGACCGCCCCCTCTTTTGATCTCACTGCATTAAATTCTAAATGGCCAAATGCCACGGTAGACGCAAAATTTTCCCTGCAAGGAAATCTATCCTCAGCCCAACTAACAGGTCAACTGAATGCCCATCACTCTGAAACTGGCCCGATTCATTCTCAATGGAATATCGAGACAGATGATTTTCGACACTTCACTGTCGATCAACTAAAAATCAAACTCACTAAGCATCAATCAAATTTACAAGCCCAAGGCTCATTTGATTTCTCAAACCAATTCACGGCTAATCTTACCGGCCAATGGGATAAATTACTGTGGCCTCTCACCCCCACACCCACTGTCCAGGCAAATCACGGTCAATTCAGTATACAAGGGAACCCCAATCATTATCAGGCACAGATCACAACCGGCATCACTGGGGATCAATTGCCAAACAGCTATCTCAAAACCACGTTGACAGGCAACTTACAGAACATTCAAATAAAAAATATGGAAGTCAATACCTTGGATGGACAACTGAGTGCTCAAGGAAAAATTCGATGGCATCCTTTTTTACAATGGCAAGTTGACTTGCAAAGCCACGCCATCAATCCTCAAGCCTTTCGCACAACGTTGCCGCCTGGAGAAATTTACTCAACAATAGCGATCACCGGAGAATACACAAAGCCAACGGCAAATACTCACATTCATATCCAGCAGCTCAATGGCACACTTAACGAGCGCCCGTTATCTGCTCAAGCGATGATCGACATTCACAACCATAATATTCAACTGCACGATGCCACCATTCGTTCCGGCAAAGACACATTACATGCCCATGGCAATATCAGTGATATTTGGAATCTCAACTGGTCTGTTCAGATGAAAAATATTAACCATTATTTCACCAATGCTTCGGGTTCATTAGATGGTTTTGGAGAAATCACTGGCCCCAGAAATCAACCGCGCATTATTGTCGACTTAGGCCTCCAACAAATGCAGTTTGGTGACATTAATATCGAATCAATCACGGCGGCACTCGATATTGATTTTCTCGGTCAACAAAAATCCAATGCCGCCATTCATCTCAATACCATTACCTCAGGTCGCCATCAAATCGATCAGATAACATTAGCTAGTACTGGGATCATTGATGATCATCAACTTTCTATCATCGCCCAAAAAGACGATAACTATCTAGAATTAAATGTGGCCGGTGGACTTGAACAACAACAATGGAATGGTCTGGTTGACGATATCGAAATTAACACGGTTGATTTTGGTCAGTGGAAAAGCATATCTCCCACCATGCTATCCATCTCTGCCCGCCAGGCTAAATTAGATGATGTCTGTTTAGCGTATGCAATCACCACACTTTGCACCTCTGCTACCTGGAAAAAACAGGCTTCATCACAATTGGCTATCAATCTTATCGATTTACCAACATCTTTTTTTCACCTATTTATGCCCAAGAGTATTGACTGGCAAGATCATATTTCCGCTGAGCTACAGCTTTCTTTATTAGATACAGAGATCAACCAATTAACAGGAAAAATTAACTTCGGAGCAGGAAATATTTTAGCACAAAAAATCGCCGGAGAAGATATATCTTTCCCTTATCAACCCAGTTTTATTCGCTTCGAACATAATCAATCGACGCTCAAAATCCAATTTGAGTTACCATTTAAAAATGGAGATTTTATACAAGGCGGGTTAAATCTACCGGAATTTCGGCATCTCAATATCAACCTCCAGCAACAAAGTATCACAGGAAATATTCAAGCAGACCTCAATGATTTAAATTTAATCAATTTATTTGTGCCCGTCATTAGCAACATCCAAGGAAAAGCCCAAGCCCTATTTTCCATTTCTGGAAAACTAACTTCACCCAAGCTATACGGTCAACTCGGTATTAAACAGGCAAGCTTAAACATCATCGACCTGGGTATTCATATCCATGATATCAATATCAATGCCCAAACCGATAAAAATTATGTACTGCAATGGCGCGCTTTGGGAAAATCAGGTGGTGGCTCTGTTGTTATTACAGGTAATACCGACTTAAAACCCAAAAATCACTGGCAAACAACACTCAATATTGAAGCCAACACCTTTGAAATTTTTAAAAAACCAGAATTCTGGTTATTTGCCAATAGCGACTTTAATATCACTTACCATGACAAGTTAATAAGCTATGACGGAGAGATTGTCATCCCCAGAGGTAAAATTGATCTGCGAGATAGCACCAGTAAGATAACTCCATCCGATGATGTAATCATCGTTTCCGGCGGCCAAACCAATATCGATAAAAAATTAAAAACATCGGCAAATGTGCGATTAATTATCAAAGATCGACTATTCTTTGAAGGCTTTGGTTTAACCTCTCATTTAACTGGCGATCTTGTCATCAATAAAGCCCCTGGAAAAATAACCACTGGCAGCGGCGAATTGAATATCATCGAAGGGGATTATAAAGCCTTTGGTGCCGAGCTTGAAATAAAACCCGGTAAGCTCATTTTTGCAGGTGGTGCCATCACCAACCCAGCCCTGGATATCAAAGCCAGCCGGACCTTTAAAGATCGAGAGATCACTGCCGGCATTCATGCCACCGGCCGACTAAAATCACCCGAGCTCATTCTTTATTCTGAGCCCAGCATGCCAGAAAAAGACATATTATACTATTTGGTGCTCGGCAGAGCCTCAAACGAAACCTCTCCCGAGGAAAC
>VAPL010109882.1_pt1 | contig 26195 bp, 25 predicted proteins | sample 3395061 | NCBI WGS metagenome assembly VAPL01 (sample SAMN08290444, study PRJNA428436) | hydrothermal vent metagenome | isolation source: Deep-sea hydrothermal vent chimney 2 | place: Pacific Ocean: Juan De Fuca Ridge | depth 2182 m m | reverse complement strand
CTACACCCCTTCCGTAGCCGGTGGCTTTAGTATTATTCATACGTAACGACTTAATTTGTTTATTTAAATTATATTTGCTTATCCCGAGTTCAGGTTAACTACTTAATTTGTCTGTTTAAGTTATATTGGCTTATCCCAAGTTCAGGTTAATTAATCTAACTTTGGGGCTAAGCTGAGATTTACATAATATAACCGTCATTACACTAGTCTTTTAAGCCAGAAGCAATATTAATTCATTAAAATTATCAAACTTCACTACTATTTTTAATATACCGATCTGAAATTAACGACACATAATAATTCAAATTAAAACACCTTCATCTTACATAAAGATCTGACAATAAAAACATAATTCCAGCAAACTAAATCAAATGTTCATTGGTTGTTACAACAAAACCAATCTATATTTATTAAAGATGTGGGAGTATCCAAACCTCTCCTAATACACAAATTATAATCAATCGGAGCTGGTAATGAAGAAATTCAAAATAGTTGCAATTATCATTTTTTGCTTCGATATTCAAGTTACTTACTCAACGCCAGTCGCGCAGTTTAATCTGAAAACACAGCCAACCATTATATTAAATTCTGCAGGGGAGCCCCCCCTATCAAGCACAATACAAGATGGTTTTCTAGATGAACTTGCCCTTAAAATTTTCAATAACCTAGGTTACAAACTCATTATTGAAAAATTACCAGCCGAACGAGCATTAAGAAGCGCTAACAGTGGTTTGATTGATGGCGAATTAATTCGCGTTAAAGGCATGAATAAACTCTACACTAATCTTATTCGTGTGCCCGAGAGCATGATAAACCTAAAATTTGTAGCCTTCTCCAAAACTAAAATCGATTTATCCTCCGGCTGGAATGCTTTGGCAAATAAAGAAGTCGCATTTATTACTGGCTGGAAGATTTATGAAAAGAAGGTACCCAAAACTGCCCATGTAACCAAAACGACAAACTATCATGAGCTATTTACATTATTACAAAAAAATCGCACAGATATTGCGCTATTTAGTCTGTATTCAGGTTATTACATGATTGATAAACTCAAACTAAACAATATTAAACGACTTAAACCTGTATTGGCTGAAAAAAAAATGTTCATGTATTTGAATAAAAAATATGAATCTTTAATACCTAAAATAGCTAAGGCATTGGCCCGAATGAAAAGTAATGGCAGCTATAATAAATTAGCAGCCAAACACTTATTATCACTTGAGTAGTTTATCCTTATGACTGATGCGACTACCACCAAAAAATTAAAGTTTCATCATCACATCAGTCCGCTCGCTTTGCAATTGGTGTTATATATAGTTATAGCCAGTAGTCTCATTACAATATTAACATCTGCTTTTCAGTTATTTCAAATTTATAAAACGCATATAAATGGAATCGAATTACGTTTAAATGAAATTCAAGATAGCTACAGTAACAATATTGCTGCGCGTGTTTGGGTTACAAACTTAAAAGAACTGGATAATACCTTATTAGGAATTTTACGACTGCCCGACATTGAATATATTGCAGTTTATGAAGATAAAACCATACTGGCACAACAAGGTAAAATTCCTCAAGGCGATACCATCGAACTTGACTTCCCTCTGCAATATGAATTTCGTAAACAAAACCTCAATATTGGTCGAATTCATATAACCGCAAGTTTAACAGAAACCTATAACCATCTCATAGAACAAGCATTAGCAATTATTCTAAGCAACGCAATTAAAACATTCATCGTTAGCGGCTTTATGTTATTTTTAGTTTACCAACTAATTATCCGACATTTATTTAGCTTGGGCCGATTTGCAGAACAATTGGATATCAACTCTTTAGATAATAAGCTGATACTAAAACGAAAAAAGAATTCAGAAAAAATTGATGAACTTGATCAACTTAGTTCAACCCTAACCAATTTGCAAAGTAGGTTAAAAAATTCAATATACGAATTAAAGGACAGCCAAGCACAAGTACAACTATTATTAGACTCAACAGCAGAAGCCATTTATGGTATTGATATTAATGGCGAATGTACTTTTGCAAATACTGCATGTTTAAATATGCTCGGTTATGACAATGACTCTGAATTACTGGGCAACAATATGCACCACTTAATTCATTACCAATACCCCGATGGCACACACTACCCCGTTGAAGATTGTAAAATATTTAACGCATTTCGATATGAGAAAGGAAGCCATGTCGATAATGAAGTGTTATGGTGCAAAGATGGCACCAGCTTTGATGCTGAATATTGGTCATATCCTATATTTAAAGACGAGCTATGTATTGGCGCTGTAGTAACCTTTCTTGATATCAGTGAACGAGTCCAGTCTCAAAAAGTAATAAGAGAAAACGAAAGTAATTTAGAAATCACACTCAATAGTATTGGTGATGCAGTCATCACCACCGACCCAGTAGGTAATGTCAGACGAATGAATCCTGCTGCCGAACAACTTACCGGTTGGGTTTTAAAAGAAGCCGTCGGTAAACCCATAAAAAGTATTTTTACAATTATTAATGCAACCACACGTCACCCCATAGAAAACCCTGTTGACCACGTTATTAAAACAGGAGAAATCATTCATCTAAGTAATCACACAACCTTAATATCCAAAGATGGAACAGAATACCAAATAGCAGATTCTGCGGCCCCCATTCGCGATAATGAGACGATACTCGGCATGGTTTTAGTGTTTAATGATATAACAGAGCAATACCAACTACGTGAATTAGCAGAAAAAAGAAAGCATGATTTACAAGCAATTTTGGATCACTCCCCTGCTGTTATTTATGTCAAAGACATACTTGGAAAATACATCTTTATTAATCTTAAATACGAACAACTATTTCATACTAACCGTAATGATATCATTGGCAAGACTGATCAAGAATTATTTGATGTTGAATTTGCCGATAAATTTCAACGAAACGATAAAGCCGTTATCGATGCTGGGCACGCACTCGAATCAGAAGAAACCGCACCTCTTGATGATGGTATTCATACCTATGTCTCGGTGAAATTTCCTCTATATGATGATACCAACAAAATCTACGCTGTATGTGGTATATCAACCGATATAACCACGCACCGACAACAAGAAGAACAGCTAAGACACAGTCAAAAAATGGATGCATTAGGCAAATTAACCGGTGGCATCGCTCATGATTATAATAATATTCTCGGAATAGTTTTAGGCTATGCCGAACAAATACACAATTATAAAGACAAACCAGATAAAGTTGCTAAGTTTTCAAATAATATTCTACATGCCGCTGAACGAGGCTCCAAACTTGCTAAAAAATTATTAGCCTTTTCAAGAAATAAAAAACAACATGATTTATCAATAATAGACATCAATGATCTAATTCAGGAACAACAACACTTATTGGAAAAAACACTTACAGCCCGCATAAAATTATCATTAGAATTAAAAGACAATATTTGGCCATTTGAATGTGATAGCAGTGATCTAGAAGATGCTATCATTAACATAAGCATAAATGCTTTGCATGCAATGAATGCAGGTGGTCAATTGACCATTCGAACCAGCAACGAACATCTCGGTGCCAGTGATGTTAAGCATTTAAACATAACGACAGGCGATTACATATTATTAAGCATTACTGACACAGGCTGTGGTATGGATACAACTACCAAGGAAAAAATATTTGACCCATTTTATACTACCAAAGGTGACCAAGGTACAGGCCTAGGACTAAGTCAAGTTTATGGCTTTATTGAAAGTTGTGGTGGAATAATTAAAGTATACTCCGAGTTAAATCACGGCAGTCGTTTTACTTTATATTTTCCAAGAAGTTATCAAAAATTAACCAGTCAAGAAATACCGATTATCAACGAAATCCAAAACTATGATGGAACAGAATCTTTATTGATAGTTGATGATGAACCTGATATGGTTGATCTACTTTACGGCATTTTTAACGCTCAGGGATATAAAGTTTTCACCGCAACCGATGGAATGCACGCCCTGCAAGTTCTCACTAAAAACCCCATTGATGTAATTATTTCAGATGTAATTATGCCTAATATGGATGGTTACCAATTAGCAGAAAAAGTACTTGAAAGCTATCCTCATATTAAAATCCAAATGGTCAGTGGTTTTTCAGATGAACGCCATAACAATATGATGGACACTAGTTTGTATGAAAATATGATCTATAAACCTTACACAGCCAAAACATTATTAGTTCGAATACGTGAATTATTAAATGAAAAACCGATTAAACATTTGAAAAAAAATAAAACCTTAGCAACAATATTAATATTAGATGATGATGAGGATATTCTTGAATTATTTAAACTTAAATTAACTAAATTAAATTATGAAATATTAACTGTGTTAGATGGCGAAGAAGCAGTTGAAATGTATAAAACTGCCTTAACAACTAATAGCCCAATTGATATTGTCATTGCCGATCTTACAATACCAGGTAGTATTAATGGTATCGAAGTAGCTGAGAAAATTAGAAACATCCACCCTGGCGCAAAAATCATTGTAGCTAGTGGCAATACCCTAGGTGAAGAGATGAAAAACCCTCAAAAATTTGGTTTTGATGCGGCACTAGAAAAAGATTTTAATACAACCAAACTAAAAAACACTTTGGCACAACTACTACAGTAAGCAAACACTATCTAATATATCAAGCTATTACTTCGATATCTAAACAACCTCAGATACAGTTGCATAACGCTATAATATTGGCCAATATTATTTATAGCGTTCATCCATATAACAAACCTTATGAGGCAAATATTCAGGAATGTTATAATAACGTTCACGAATTTTTGTTATAGTGGTTTCTCGGTATTTTTCATAGTTAAAATTTTTCCCAACTGCATAATATAACTCGCTCCCTTGAACCATCATAGTACGAAGTTCATAACTATCAAAAAATTTTGTGAAGGCTTCTAATTTTGGAACTTCGCTAATTATTAAAATATTTTTATTTTTTAATAATCGAAAATCCGTAATAAGATCATCCTGTCTGGCATGATATGAGCCATCACCAAACACCATAAAGTGTTGTCTTGCGTGGTAACTTAATTGAGCAGATAAAGCATAACTATCAGTTGCAAAAACATAATCAGATTGATACTGACTAACCTTGGCTAAAATTTCCTTTGGATAATAACCTATGACCAGCGTTTTATATAATTTTTCATTCGATTTAAACAATCCGGGTGCAGCTATCAAAACATAAGCCAATGCAACCACATGAACCAATGAGAAAACTACCATAAACTTTAAACTTTTCTCTAATTGAGAAAGTGTAAAAATTGTCGCAATACCCAACACTAAAAAAGGTATGAAACTAAATAACCAATGCAAACCAATGCTTTTAAAAAATGATAATAAGCCAAATAATATTATAGGAATAATAAACAACGCTAAATAAACATGTTGTCGACCGCCATTCTCAAATAAGGCTTTAATATTATTGCCATTTCTCAGCAAATAATAAATTCCCGGTGGCATAATAAAGACTAACATCAATAAATATTTACCGAAGCCCGTTAACGAAAATGAACTGTCTTGGGTTCGATTAATTAAATTAAATAAATAGTTGTTCCAGCAGTTATTATAGTTCCAGGTTAAATTCAATGCGATGAACGGCAGCAAAGCAATGAAAATTACCATTAAACCAAAATAAGGTTTTATGCCCCGGCGAACAAATAAAACGGTATGTATCAAAAAGGCCAACGCTAACAAACCTGAGAAAAATTTTGATAAAAATGCCAACCCTAAAAATAAACCACATAATAAATACCACGACATCGAATCGTGTTTTTGCGCTTTATAATAACTAACACCACAAAAAAAGCTCCACCATATAAGGGGAGTATCGGTCGTCATTAAAACGGCAACTAAGTTAACCGGAATAAGCAAATAAATACTCGAGGCATAGATTGCAATTTTTTGACTATTGGGATTGTCTTCCTTACTCAATAATTTATAAATAATCCATGCGATCAGCATAGAAAATATAATGGCGGGCAAACGTACCCAAAGTGCATGATCCGAAATCGCTAAAAAAGCCGTTAAAATCCATGCTACCATCGGTGTATGGTCATAATAACCATAGTCTGGATACCGAGCCCAAAAAAGAAAATAAGCTTCGTCCCCGGTCATTGGAACCATCAAAGCAAAAAATACTTTAATGATTAATATCACTGCAATTAATAAATAAAAGCGATTTTGTAAGGACATTTTTGAGAACATAGAAAATCTATCTTTGAGGTTTATAGTCGTTATAAGAGTCAATATCCCAGCCCTCCAATATCTAAAGTTAAATACTCGACATTTCGGAATAATAATTCAATAAATCAATAGAGCTGCCAAATAATTACATGATTACTGTATAATTGCTCATATTAGTGAAATTACATCATATCATAGCTCAACTATGACCTAAACAAGGGTCTAAACGATACAGGTATAAAAGAAATAGTGGATAAAATTTACAGCCCCAGTCAAATTGAACAACGTTGGTATCAAACGTGGGAAGATAATCATTATTTTTCACCCATGGAATCAAATTCCACAGCAAGTAAACCCTATTGCATCATGATTCCACCACCAAATGTTACCGGAAGTCTTCATATGGGGCATGCTTTCCAAGACACTATTATGGATAGCCTGACTCGTTATCACCGTATGTTGGGCGATAATACCTTATGGCAAGCAGGAATGGATCATGCCGGTATCGCAACCCAAATGGTTGTTGAGCGACAATTAAATGCCCAAGACAAAACCCGATTTGATCTCGGTCGAGATGCTTTTATCGACAAAATATGGGAATGGAAACAACAATCTGGCGGCACCATAAGCCAACAATTACGCCGTATGGGTTCATCGCTTGATTGGCAAGGTGAACGTTTTACCATGGATGAAGGCTTGTCTGATGCCGTTAAAGAAGTTTTTGTTAAGCTCTACGACGAAGATATTATTTACCGTGGCAAACGTTTGGTTAATTGGGACCCAGTATTGCATACCGCGCTTTCTGATCTCGAAGTTATTTCAGAAGAAGAAAATGGTCACATGTGGCATATTCGATATCCAATCGAAAACTCGGATGCAGTTCTTATCGTGGCAACTACCCGTCCTGAAACCTTATTTGGTGATAGCGCAGTTGCTGTACACCCTGATGATGAACGGTATCAAGCTTTAATCGGCAAAAATATTATATTACCATTATCCAATCGTAAAATAACCATCATCGCTGACGATTATGTTGATCCGGAATTTGGTACGGGGTGTGTTAAAATTACTCCAGCGCATGATTTTAATGATTACGAAATGGGTAAGCGACATAATCTCGATATTATTAATATATTTACCATCGATGCCAAAACCAATGACAATGTTCCCGAAAAATACCGCGACATGGATCGTTATGTTGCCCGAAAACAGGCCGTTGCAGATTTAGAGCAACAAGGCTTACTTGAAAAAGTCGAACCACACAAATTGATGGTGCCTCGCGGTGATCGTTCACATTCTGTCGTTGAACCTTATCTCACTGATCAATGGTACGTTAAAGTTGAATCACTCGCCAAACCGGCAATTGCAGCAGTAGAAAATGGCGATATTAAATTTGTACCCGATAATTGGAAAAACACCTATTACGAGTGGATGCGCAATATACAAGACTGGTGTATAAGTCGACAAATCTGGTGGGGACATCGTATTCCTGCTTGGTATGATGATTCAGGCAATGTCTATGTTGGACGAACCGAGCAAGAAGCTCGAAGCAAAAATAATATTCCCGATAGCACCACATTAAAACAAGATGATGATGTACTCGATACTTGGTTTTCATCCGCCCTATGGCCTTTCTCGACATTAGGTTGGCCGGAACAAACCGATAAACTCGAGACATTTTATCCCACATCGGTATTAGTGACCGGCTTTGATATTATATTCTTTTGGGTTGCCCGAATGATTATGATGGGCATAAAATTTACTGGCAAAATCCCCTTTAAAGAAATTTATATCCACGGCTTGGTGCGTGATTCTCACGGTCAAAAAATGTCGAAATCAAAAGGTAATGTATTAGATCCGATTGACTTAATCGATGGTATAACACTTGAGGATTTAGTTAATAAACGCACCTCCGGGTTAATGCAGCCACAAATGGCCACTAAAATTGAGAAACAAACCCGTAAAGATTACCCAGAAGGAATTCCGGCACTTGGTACAGACGCCCTACGTTTTACTTTTGCTTCATTAGCATCAACTGGGCGTGATATAAATTTTGATTTACAACGAATTGAAGGTTACCGTAATTTTTGTAATAAACTGTGGAATGCCGCCCGATATGTTTTAATGAACACTGAAGGTGAAGACTGCGGTCAAAAAAATGATGCAGTTGAATTAAACACAGCGGATAAATGGATCATTTCATTATTACAAGCTAAAGAACTCGAAATAGAAAGTGCCTTTAAAACGTATCGACTCGATTTTATTGCACAGTCACTATATGAATTTACTTGGAACGAATATTGCGATTGGTATTTAGAATTATCAAAATCGGTGTTATCCAACGAAAACTCAAGCATAGAACAACTTCGAGGAACAAGACAAACTCTGGTTCGTGTACTCGAAACGTTGTTACGCTTAGCACATCCGATTATTCCTTATATAACCGAAGAAATCTGGCAACGTATAGCGCCGTTAGCGGCAACAACTGGCGATACAATTATGCTACAGCCTTACCCTGTTCATAATGCCGAGCTTGTCAATGACAATGCCGAACACGATATTAACTGGGTAAAATCATTTATTCTTGGTGTTCGTCAAATTCGAAGTGGCATGAATATCGATCCACGCAAAAAACTGCCTATTATTTTACAAAATGGTTCAAGTGAAGATAAACAACGTTTAACGCAATATCAAAATTACCTGATAGACATTGGACGCATAGACAATATTCAATGGTTAGAAAGTTCTGAACAAGCTCCCGATTCAGCAACGGCCATGCTCGGTCAATTAAAAATATTGATTCCCATGGCCGGTTTAATCGATAAAGCTGCTGAATTAATCCGGTTACAAAAAGAACTCGAAAAAATAGAAAAAGAGTTAAACCAAGTAACTGGAAAATTAAATAATCAAAAGTTTGTTGGTAAAGCGCCTGAAGATGTCGTGAATAAAGTTAAAGCTCGCGCAGAAGAATTAAAGCAGTTAAAAGCTGATATTGAACTTCAGTTAGAGCGTATTAAAAAAATGGCTGATTCATAATCAACCTGATACACATATACTGCCAAGCTAAGGAGCTCCGAAACATGGCAGTTTTTTTGCGTTCTTTGTAAAAAATACCGTGTTTCAGAGTCACTTTTAAATACTTTATTGTATGTTTTTTATTTCACGTTTTTGTCAACAAAGTTATTTAATTCAGAAATCGACCGGATGACATATAACGATTTATTAATCGATATTTTTTCAAGTTTTTGCATAAAACTATCATTCCAAAATTTTGGGCAAAGTCTCAACACTTTATAACTTTCCAAAGTTCCTTTCAAAATTGAACTACCATCAAGCCAACCTTCGGGCTTGATAACTAACCCTTTTAACAACCGCTTTGTCACCAACCAGTAACTGATAACATATGGCAACTCTATATAGATCAATGTATCAGCTACATCCAGCCGTTTATATAACGATTCAATTGGCCCAAAACCATCAATAATCCAACTATTAGAGGATAGTATATTTTCGTGTTCCGCATCGTAGGTTTTTCGATCGACCCGATCGCCATTTTTTCTATATACAATTAAATCTAATGCATGCAATTTTATGCCCGTAGTTGATGCTAGCTTTTTACTCAAAGTGGATTTACCACTACCGGGTTTACCGAAAACAACTATTTTCTTCATACTACCGCCATTAACTGAGACTAAACCCATGAGGCAGAAATAGAAAACCCGCCTCTTGGGCGGGTTTGATTCATTATAAACGCATCAAAAATCCCACCATTCCTATGGAATGATGATAATTCGAGCTATCTGTTGCGTCAAACTTGTATTCATTAATACATACTGATTGATGAGTAGATTAATGTCAACTGTCAATCGGACAAAAAGATGTTCGCGAAAACACATAACAGCTTGTTAATCTACTTTGGGACATGGCGATTTTTTTGTTAGATTTAATGGCTAATAGTTTTAGAGAAAACATTAATAACTACCACACCTAAAATAATAAATCCCATTCCTATTATTGCAGGAATATCTGGAATTTCTTTGTATAACACAAAACTAACAAAACTTACCAATACAATTCCTAAACCAGACCAAACTGCATATGTAATTCCTACTGGGATAGTTCTAAAAACAAGCGTCATAAAATACAATGCAACCAAAAAACCTACAATAACAATGATGCTTGGAATGAGTTTTGTAAATTCGGCAGAAGCTTTTAATGCGCTTGTAGCTGTCACTTCTGCAATTATTGCTATAGCTAAATATAAGTATGCCATTTATTTTTTATTTTTAATCTAACAAATTATTATGATGTTACTGTTGTTTTTTTCAAATGCCACCCCAACCTACCGTTATTATTAAACTCCGGCAAAATGCATAACGGTTTTAACTACTGTTACGATGATAAGGATAAATACAGCAACAACTAAAAGAGCGACAAAAACATACGCTGAAAAATTTCCATGCTGAAAGTCACGCGCTCTATTTTCAGCACTTTGTACTCCGAGCAAACCCGCTAAAACGCTTTTAACAACGTGCCAAAAAGAAGGGGCATTATTTTTATCGTTCATTTAATTTTTTTCCGTCTAAAATAATAAATTAATCCATATCAGAAATATTTTTAATTGCTTTTTTTTCATCAACAAAATACAGAATAATTCCACCAACAACAAATAATATAATCAATGACAACATTGAATATCGAGAACTCGAGGTGATAACAGCAACACCACCGACCAACAAAGGCCCAAGAACGGCAGCAAATTTCCCCATCATATTATAAAAACCGAAAAATTCTGCGGCTTTATTCGCAGGAATAATCCGAGCATAAAACGATCGACTTAATGATTGTACTCCACCTTGTACTAGACCAATAATAACCGCCATAATATAAAACTCATACGTTGAGGTCATCGACACAGCATAAAGTGTTACTGCAATATAAACAATAATCGCAATTAAAATTCCTCGTTTGGGACCATATTTATTTCCAATAAAACCAAATACAATAGCCGCAGGAAAACCAACAAATTGTGTAATCATAATGGCTATTATTAAATTATTGGTATCAAGGCCAATCGATAAACCATAATCAACTGACATTCTAACAATCGTATCAACTCCATCAATATAAAGCCAATAAGCAAACAAAAATGTAATGACCGCTTTATATTTTTTAATTTCTTTAAACGTTATTTTTAACTGAGTTAATCCTGATTTTATTATTCCAAGCACTGACTCTGAATTGTCCGTATTAGGTTCAGGAACATAAAGCATAATTGGAATCGAAAATAATAACCACCAAACAGCAACGCTAATAAATGATATGCGAATTGCGATTGTTTTATCTGCTAAACCAAACCATTCAGGATTTGAAACAAGAATAATATTTAATAAAAAAAGTATTCCACCACCAATATAACCAAAGGCATAACCAAGGCCTGAGACAATATCGAGTTCTTTTTTATCGGCAACAACAATTAAAAACGAATCATAAAATACATTAGCACCCATAAACCCAATACTCGCTACAACATAGAAACTTGCAGCGATAAACCATTCGCCCTGATGTATAAAATACAGACCGGCAGTCATAACCATGCCTAAAGCTGCAAAAAACAATAAAAACCATTTTTTTGAATTACTATTATCAGCTATTGATCCTATTATCGGGGCAATTAAAACAATAATGATACTTGATAATGAATTCGATAGTCCTAAATGGAAAGTACTGGTGGTTGCATCAACCCCCGAATGCCAGTAACTCTTAAAAAATAACGGGTAAAATACCGTTAAAATACACACAGCAAAAGCAGAGTTAGCCCAATCATACAGCGCCCACGAATAAATTGATTTATTTTTTGAGGTTCCGTCACTCGATTTGAAATTTAAAAATTTCATTGCTTATCCAAATAATATTATCAAATCTATACTATCTTACTTGGAGGTTATTTTAAATGTCGACTTGCTTTATTTTGTATTAGATTTCGCCTTTGTGCCGGGCTCATGTTACGTAACCGTTGCCGTTGTGCAGGTGTTAAATTATGAAGTCTTTTCCGAACTTTCTGTTTTACTCGTTGACGAAACCGTTGTAATGCCCTTTTGCGTTCCTTAGGTGACATTTTTTTCCAACGTTGCTTTAAGCGATTACGTTTTTCTTCTGGCAAACCACGAAACCAACGTCTAGCGGCACGTATATCCGACTGTTCATTGGCATTTAATTGTTTAAATTTTCTATAACGTTCTCGTAAAGACTTTCTTTGTTGTTCGGTTAAAGAAAACCACTTTTTCATTCGATTCGAGGCAAACTGACGTTGCTCAGGAGCCATGTTAGCCCAACGGTTTGCACCTTTTTTTAAGCGAATTCTTTTTTTAATATCAAGTGAATCCCAACGTTTTGAATAGGACCTTAATAACTTTTTTTGTGATGCTGACAACGTAGACCAATCATGTTGAGAATCGATGGCTTCATTTATAGTATCACCAGCATATGAAATATTAATACTAAATAAAATTAAGTTACATATAACTAGCACTTTAAACATTAAACGCAGTTCATGTTTAATCATTTTCTTGCCCTTTTGTAAAATCGTCTTCAAATATTTCTTCGTCAGCCAATAATGTAGGATCCATCCATTGATCATCATCAGTATCAAAACTGCCCAAAAACTCCAATAGCGCCATATCAGGCTGCTCTTCATCCGCTAATGAAGGTGAGTTGATAAAAAAAATCAAATAAATAATGATATAAGAAATATTAGCTTTCATTTTCAACGGAATCTGCAATCCATAAGTAAAAATCAAGATCTTGTAATAACTCAAGATCTTCAGTAATAGCAACAACATCGATATCGTAATCGGGACTATTATCCGTAAACATGGGATAGACAATTGCAATCACCAAGACAAATACAAATGATGTTACAAAAGAATAGCGGCTAATCGGTAGCTGCCACCAGTGACGGGGTTTGGAATTTAAGCTGTCAACCGCAACACGACGAGCAGCACGCAATTCTCCTAATGTTTTAGCATTAAGCGGTATTTGCGACTGTTTAACTTTATCGCATAAGTTTTGAATTAGCTTATCTTCATCACTCATTATCAAAATCCTTTAATTTTACTTTAAGCGTTTTTAGCGCCCGTGATAAATGCGTTTTGATACTTCCCTGACTGACTCTCATTATTGAAGCGGTCTCTTTAACACTCATTCCATCAATTATGCGTAACATAAAAACCTGCTGTTGCTTTAATGGCAAATTATGAACGCCCTGCTGCATATTATCCAACATCTGTGAATTGCTAAATTGTTGGTGTGGTGTCACCGACTCATTTGCTGGTGCAGTTTCAATAACATCTTCGCCACCGTCCGTTTCATTATTGCCACTAAACCAAACACGCCAACGTGAGCGCACTTTTTGACGACGATAGTAGTCACGAATGGTATTTTGTAAAATACGAAAAAACAATGGAGCCCACTCAGAATACTCTCGTTTTGCATATTTTTGAACTAATGTCATCATAGTATCTTGTACTATGTCCAGTGCATCATCGTGATTATGCGTAGCCACCATTGCTAAACGATAGGCCCGCTGTTCGACACTGGCAAGAAAGTCATCCATTAAAACCTGACCATCCAGAATAGTTCTCCCGTCTAATTCAGTTACATGGCACTGCAAGTATAGCGACATGATAATTTACTGTGTTTATACCGTCGATGCCAATGACCATGTCGAATTTGCCGGTGAGCAATTTTTGCATGTAAACGCAGTGCTTTACGCTCTAAACGGTTATTAAAACCTTCAGCTTTTTTGTCTAATTGATGATTAATCCTTTCACCTTTATTGGCTAATCGAATGGCCAATCTGGTTTTTCCCATAGCACTAGCTCGATGAGCAGCCGCATCAAATTTGGATTTTATTTTATCACCCTTGATATCAAGCCTAGCAGCAATTTTACCACCGCGATTATCTAAGCGATGTTCTAACTTAGCGCTATTCAAATTAGGATTGGCATAAACACTGCTACTCATCATAGCAACAAACAATGTCATCAGGATTAAGTAATTTTTCATTGATATCTCCAGTTTTTGCGTTCTATACATTAAATAACGCATTGCTGGTCATTCGGTTGACATAACCAACAAATTCAATAATTTGAAGCTAAGCTATTGAATTAAAAGATATAAATTCGAGATATGAAAAGACTGTTTGATTACCACTTGATATTCATGGCTAGACCAAAACTGTCTGGTCCGATGAAGGGTTGAAATGCTATTGAATTGGCTTTTGTGTTACTTTCAAAAACAGTATCGGTCGCCTCATAGGCCAGATACCAACCTAATACAGCTTGGGAAAAATAATGAGAGTTATCATTTACTCGAGATAAAGCCGTAAATGTTGAAACGGTATAAAGCAAATATTTAGCAAATTTATTATTGTTATACATTCGAGCCATTGTCATAAAAGGGACTGCACCAATAAAAGCATGCCCACTAACGCCATTAGAATCTGCAAATGGACTCCACTTTGAATTATTAGCCGTTTCTGCAGGACGAGAAGCGCCTGTTAATTGTTGGGTTAATAAGGTAGCCGGCCCACCAACAATATAAGCGCGTAAGGTGCTTTGCCCCCAACGACCAACCGCAGATCGCTGATTACCTGTTTCAAGATAGTGAGAGCTGAGCGCCGTCGCTAATGACAATGTAATTAAATATTTCCCTTCACCAAAGTCCTTGGCAATTTTCGAAAAATCATCAGTGCTGACGCTTCGAATGTTGTTTTGATACTCATCTTGAATATTTTGATCTAAATCCGTGTTAGCCGATATGCCTGCTGCTGCAAATACGATTCCAGCTCGAATAAAGCGCTGTGTACTATAAAATTCCTGATAATCATTTTTGACCACATCAAAAAACGACGTACTATTGGAATCAGCAATAACTGAAGAACTTATAAATAGACTTATTAGGAATAATAAACGTGAACAGCGAGTATTATGACCGATTGTTTTCAACATAATTAATTCCTACAATATTTCTGAAGCAACAAATAAATTCACATAGCCATTCATCAAGACATTTCAGCTAGTTTTACCAAGAGTTCATTATAAACTTGAACACGTTAATATCAACTAACAAGTTAACTTGCATTGGCTTGTTGGCATTTCCATTGCTTTACGACTATTTTAATGAAATTGTACCGAAATAAGTTATTATCTTCGTAATAATTTGCCTTATATATTGTTGTTTATTCAAAATGTCTTTATAATGCCACAGTTAAAAAGATCGATTAACACATTAATCCATTTTTAGTATATCCATCTACAAACACTTACATGCCATATAAATTTCAAAATAGCTGTTATTTAAAAATAATCTTATTTCGACATTAAAAGAGAGTAAAGAATGCCAGAGCAAACTGAGAACAAAAGTACTACACCATCAATTTCATCTAAATATGTACTGATAAGTGTTGAAAAAACGGATGCTCCAGAAGGACTGCCAGGTACAAATTGGCATGAATATATAATTGAACGCGGTACTTCCCGGATTGTCGGTAAAAAACCCGGCTCCTTAAAGCAGGTAACCGAACATGCAAAAGACATGATAACTGACTTAAACGAACGCTCAGGTATTCCATCCAGCTCAACATATGCCTCACGGCAAATATCGAAGCCAAAAGCAACAGAAAATCAAACAACCGATACTGCGGCTAAAAAACCTGACGAAAAATAATACCGAAAACTATCATCGAGTTAAAAAGAGCATTAATGTTAACTATTAATGCTCACGAGTAGCCCGAAAATCAACATTAGGATAGCGCTCGATGGCAAGATCCAAGTTAACTCTAGTCGGTGCTAGATAAGTTAAACTACCGGCATGATCGTAGGCCAGATTAATGGATGTCTTCGATATCATTTCATCAAGATTTTTTTCGTTTTCTGACTCAACCCAGCGAGCAGCAGTAATATTGGAACTTTCAAATATACAATCAACGTTGTATTCATCTTTTAACCGATACGCAACAACATCAAATTGTAAAACACCAACCGCACCTACGATAAGCTCATTATTATTCAGTGGCTTGAAAACTTGTGAAGCGCCTTCTTCACTTAATTGCTCAAGTCCTTTTTGCAAGGATTTTAGCCTGAGAGGATCTTTTAATACGACCCGACGAAATAACTCCGGCGCAAAATTGGGGATACCCGTAAATTTTAGTGACTCACCCTGAGTAAACGTATCCCCAATTTGAATCGTGCCATGATTATGCAGCCCAATAATATCTCCCGGAAACGCTTCTTCAACATGGTCACGCTCACTAGCCATAAACGTGATTGCATTTTGAATCTTAATATCTTTACCAATACGCACATGTTTAAGTTTCATGCCTTTGGAATAAGTCCCTGAGCATACCCGTAAAAAAGCGATTCGATCCCGATGAGCTGGATCCATATTGGCTTGAATTTTAAAAACAAACCCCGAAAATTTTTCTTCGGTAGCCGAAATTTCACGAGTGGTTGTAGCACGAGCTTGAGGCTCAGGCGCGGTTTTAACAAAAAAATCTAAAAATTCATCAACGCCGAAATTGTTAATGGCCGAACCAAACAACACCGGGCTGAGTAATCCATCAAGAAATGCCTGTTGATCAAATTCATGGCTAGCACCTTGAACCAGTTCGATTTCGTCACGAAAATCTTTTGCAGTAACTCCTAAGACCTCATCCAATCTGGGATTATGTAAACCTTCAATAATCTCACCTTGTTGAATTTTGCCACCATGGGTCGCGCTAAATAAATGAATGGTATTATCATAAAGATGATATACGCCTTTAAATTGCTTCCCCATCCCAATTGGCCAGGTGATTGGAGCACATTTAATATTTAGAATATCTTCAACTTCATCAAGTAACTCAATAGGATCTCGACCTTCCCGATCAAGTTTATTAATAAATGTTAAAATGGGAGTTGAACGTAATCGACAAACCTCCATCAATTTGATCGTTCGTCCTTCAACCCCTTTAGCACTATCAATTACCATTAAGGCAGAATCAACCGCGGTTAAAGTACGATAGGTATCTTCTGAGAAATCCTCATGACCGGGAGTGTCTAATAAATTCACCATATAATCTTTATAAGGGAATTGCATCACTGACGAAGTAATTGAGATACCCCGTTGCTTTTCGAGTTCCATCCAATCTGACGTTGCATGTCGGGCAGCCTTACGCCCTTTAACCGTGCCCGCTAATTGAATAGCACCACCAAATAATAATAACTTTTCAGTTAGTGTCGTTTTACCGGCATCCGGATGCGAAATAATCGCAAAAGTACGACGACGTGAAGACTCTGTAGTTAGTTTCGACATAGATAGTAAATATTCAAATATTAGTTAAAGAGAGCTGCAGAAAATATCAGCATAATATCACATTCACACGATTATCAGCTCATCGAGTAAAAAATTTTTAATGTTTAATGCATTGATTATCACTTAATTTGAGTAAATGAATTCAAAAAAGACTTGTATTTATTCCATGGAATTTTAGTTTGAACCGTTGCTCCATGTAATTCAGTCTTACTTGAACTTTCAGAAGGTATCACAATAGAGATTAAAGCAATATGATGTTCAAACTTAATCGATGTTCCAACCCACACGGCATCCGTATTATCCAATACGCCATTAGCCACAAATTGATAGGCAATGCGATCATTAACCTTGAGTTCGCGGGTATCAACCACGTTGAATGTGCCACGCGCACCAAAATTACTCTGAACCAATGACGCCGTGACGTTTTTGCTATATAAGTAAAACATTTTATCACTTGTTATTTCAGGCTTAGGACGAGACCACTCAATACTATATAAACCGTGTTTTTTCCAGTAGCCCCGAGACTGATAAAAGTCGACAAACGTTCGTTCTTTCAACACACCATCTTGCACACTTAATTTAGGAACCGCAGGTGTTTTAACTCTAAACTCATTATTAACTGAAGTATAAAACCCACCAGAAACACTGCCAATCAAATTAGCACAACTACTAATTAACAGCGTAATAATAATTAAAGTTATGGAATTAATTTTTTTCATTTAAACCGTAAACCTAAAAAAGTGACTTTGCCATAATAAGTGCATCTTCTCGCAAACCACCATTATCAGGATAATAATTCTTTCGAATTCCAACTTCATTAAAACCCAAACTGCCATATAAATGAACCGCTGATAAATTAGACGGCCTAACCTCTAACAAAATAGTATCAGCACTCGAGTTTTTAGCGAGTTCACACATTTCTTCGATAAACTGCCGACCAAGACCTTGATTCTGACGTTCTCTTTTTATACTAATATTTAATAAATGAGCCTCATCAACGGCAATCGACAAAACCGAATAACCAATAATCTCACCAGCATCTTCAAGAACCCAGCATTTGTATCCTACTTTAATACAATCTGCAAATATACCTCGCGTCCATGGGTGGGGGTACACGCAAAGTTCAATATCCATCACATCACTTAAATCAAGCTCGGTCATGGGTCTTAGAGTATGACTATTTAATCGAAAAACAGCATTCATAAAACAACCAAATTTATCATTTTATTTTGTATTTCGTTCATAAACAATTCTCGTTCATCTAAATTAAGACAGCACGGTTTTTACTTGCAACAAGCTCAACCAAGCTTGTCGTTTATTTTTTGGAGATAACAATAGTTGTTCAGGATGATCCATAACAACAACTAAAATATCTTTTTCAGAATAATCATGCATTTGAGTTGTTAATACTGTCATCGATTTATCTGTTTTTAAAATAAACTGTGCTATTTGTTCTCCAAAGATGATGACCGCTTTAGGTTTCACTAAATCAATTTGTCGCTCAAGATATGCCACGCAGGCAGATAATTCAGAATTAGAAAAATGCCGATGTGTTTGTGATTTACATTTTAAGAGATTCGCACTAAAAATATCATTGCGTGATAAATCCAACACCGATAACATATTATCTAATAACTTACCTTCCAACCCGACAAATTCTTTCGCCGCATTATCTTCCGCATCATTTGGTATGGCGCCAATAACAAATAAATCAGCCTGTTGATTACCGCTACCAAAAACGTTATTCGTTTTGTTTAAATGTAACTCACAGTTTTGACATTGCGCAACCTGAGTTAAAAGTTGACTCCAATCGAGATTATTAATAACAACATCATTTGATGTATTATCAATATTTTTCTCTGATTTAATTTCAGACTGTATGTCGAGATCGACAATATTATCTACAGTATCTCGCGCAAGCCATACATCAATCCCCATTGCTGATAAATATTCATTTCGAATATCATTATCCATTTTAAATTTCTTTTACTTGTTGCGGATGTTTGCGTTCTATTGGTGTCGCAATTTTATTAAGCGCATTAACATAAGCCTTAGCAGATGCAATGACGATATCGGTGTCAGAACCTTGCCCGTTAACGATAGTCCCTGACTTTTCTAAACGAACAGTAACTTCTCCCTGAGAATCTGTTCCAGTAGTAATGTTATTAACAGAATACAGTAACAGCTCGGTGCCACTATTTACCATTGATTCAATAGCACAAAAAGTAGCATGAACCGGGCCACCACCTTGAGCACTAGCACTGTTTTCGGTATTATTAATTTCTAAGGTAATCTTGGCATTGGGTGTTTCACCCGTTTCGGAGCAAACGTGTAACGACACTAAACGATAATATTCATCTCCCGAACGATTTTTAGTTTCGGTTACTAACGCTTGGAGATCATCATCAAATATTTCATGCTTTTTATCCGCTAGATCTTTAAACCGACCAAAAGCATCATTAAGTTCTAACTCGCTGTCAAATTCAACGCCTAGTTGTTTTAAGCGACTTCGAAAAGCATTTCGGCCAGAATGTTTTCCAAGTACCATACGATTTGTACTCCAGCCAACATCTTCGGCTTTCATAATTTCGTAGGTTTCACGGCTTTTTAGCACACCATCCTGATGTATTCCAGATTCATGCGCGAAGGCATTTGCACCAACAATGGCTTTATTAGGTTGAATAGCAAAACCGGTTATTCCCGATACCAGTCTTGACGTTGGCACTATTTCAGTTGAATTAATATGATCAACATTACATGAAAACAAATCTTTGCGCGTTTTCACTGCCATCACAATTTCTTCTAAGGCCGCATTACCGGCTCTTTCGCCCAGACCATTAATGGTACATTCAACTTGTCGGGCACCATTCATAACAGCCGACAAAGAATTTGCTACCGCCATACCAAGATCATTATGGCAATGCACAGAAAAGATTACTTTATCTGAATTTGGAATTTTTGATTGTAATGTTTTAATTAACGACCCAAACTGTTCTGGCACATTGTATCCAACGGTGTCGGGTATATTTAATGTTGTGGCTCCTGCGTCAATAACCGCTTCTAAAATTCGGCATAAAAAATCAATTTCGGAACGTCCGGCATCTTCAGGCGAGAACTCAACGTCATTAGTATATTTCAACGCATGTTTAACAGCATGAACTGCCTGTTCAATAACTTGCTCAGGCTGCATACGTAATTTCATTTTCATGTGGATTGGTGACGTCGCAATAAAGGTATGAATACGTCGACGTGGAGTATCAAACAATGCCTCACCAACCCTATCAATATCTTTATCTAATGCTCGAGCTAAGCCACAGACAGTACTCTCTTTAATACTACGGGCAACCGCTTTAACTGACTCAAAATCGCCAACACTGGCGATTGGAAAACCAGCTTCAATAATATCAACCCCCATTCGCTCGAGGGCTTTTGCAATACGCACCTTCTCGGTTAATGTCATAGACGCACCGGGGCTTTGCTCACCGTCGCGCAATGTTGTATCAAAAATTATTAATTTATCTGACATAGTAATTAATCCAGCAAAAATTATCTTATCAAAATTAAGACTTATTCTCTTTTCTTAACTTTCGCGCTTTCTTATAAGCTCGACGCATTGCCCGACGTTTGCGTAATTCAATTAAAGTATAGACCGGCCCTGATATCGCATAAATCATAAAAATTCCAAATAATATAACAGCCGGTTCGTAAGAGATAAAAACAATCACCAACATAATGATCAACAACAAGAAAAATGGAATTTTGCCTTTAAAATCGATACCTTTAAAGCTGTTATAACGAATATTACTGACCATTAATAAGCCTGACGTTACCGTTACCAGCATCGCAGCAATATCAACGACTCGGCCAGATACTGAATAATCTTGCCCTACCCACACCGCACCCGCGACCAGTGCTGCCGCAGCCGGACTGGGCAGACCTTGAAAGTAGTTTTTATCTGCCGTGCCCACTTGAGTATTAAATCGAGCCAGACGCAAAGCTGCTGTTGCGGCATAAATAAAAGCCACAAGCCAGCCGGCTTTACCCATGTTTAACAGTGACCACTGATACATTACCAATGACGGAGCCAACCCAAATGAAATTAAATCGGCGAGACTATCGTATTGAGCGCCAAAATCGGATTGGGTATTGGTTAATCTTGCGACACGGCCATCAAGACCATCGAGTAACATCGCAATAAATATTGCGATTGCAGCCACAATAAAGTTATTTTGCATCGCGGCAATAATGGCATAAAAACCACAAAATAATGCCGCAGTGGTAAACAAGTTGGGCAGTAAATAGATTCCGCGTCGGTAGCGTTTTGTTCGGTCTGATTTATCCATAATTATTTAATTTTTTTATTTATTCCTATCGATATTAGCTTAATTGTGTACCAATTGTGCCAAAATATCCGTACCGGCAATAACTTTTGAGCCTTTTTCGACTTCAATCGCTGATGATTTTGAAATAAAAACATCAATAACAGCACCGAACAAAATGTAACCCATACGATGCCCCTGTCCAACGCGCTCACCAGTAATGAAATAACTCGTTATTTGCCGAAACCACCGCCCTGGACGTAATACTAAGAGCACATCATCCTGTTCATCGGTTTGAATCCAAATTGCAAAACATGGGCACGTTTTATTATTAGCATCTTGAATTTGTCGCCACTGGTTCATCACCTTGCCTTCAGTAATACTGCGCACACTAAAAATAGTATAAAACGGCATCGCAATGCGAATAAAATTGGCCTCACGATTTAGCAGCAAATCCTGTTTTACGGCAACGTCGATAACAGTGCCATGCACTGGACTCACTATTGCTAACGGTGCAGCTGGACTTTTACGCAAAGGATCACGAAAGAAATAAAGACTAGTGAAAAATAATAGCCATAATATAATAGCCCAGGAATGCAAAAATAATTGAGTGGCTACTGATGCAAAAAAAAGCAGGCCGATATAACGCCAACCTTCTGGTGCAATTATTGTGTGACGAGAGACTGACATATAATAAAAAACACCGAATAAAAACTATTCGGTGTTTTAATCATTAATTTTTAGTTTTATCAACAATTTTGTTTGCGCTAATCCATGGCATCATACCACGTAATTTAGCACCAACTTCTTCAATTTGATGCTCTCGTCCAATACGACGCTTGGCTTTTAATGTTGCGGCTCCTGCTTGGTTTTCTAAAATAAATTCACGGGCAAACTCGCCATTTTGAATTTCTTGCAAGATATAACGCATTTCTTCTTTCGTTTCTTCAGTAACAATACGCGGGCCACGCGTTAAATCACCGTATTCTGCGGTATTTGAAATTGAATAGCGCATATTAGCAATGCCACCTTCATACATTAAATCCACAATTAATTTTAGTTCGTGCAAACATTCAAAATAAGCCATTTCAGGAGCATAACCAGCTTCAACCAACACTTCAAAACCAGCTTGAACTAATGCTGTAGTACCACCACAAAGCACTGCTTGTTCACCAAATAAATCCGTTTCAGTTTCTTCTTTAAAGTTAGTCTCAATAATACCGGCACGACCACCACCATTTGCAGAAGCATAAGAAAGTGCAATCGCCTTAGCGTTACCAGAAGCATCTTTATCTACTGCGATTAAACTAGGAACACCACCACCTTGGGTATAAGTAGAACGAACTAAATGTCCTGGGCCTTTCGGTGCAATCATGATGATATCAATATCAGAGCGAGGCTCAATTTGACCATAATGAATATTAAATCCGTGAGCAAAAGCCAATGCAGCACCTTTTTTGATATTATCAGCAATATGATTTCGATATAAACGCGCTTGATGTTCATCAGGAGCAAGAACCATCACAACATCAGCACCTTTAACGGCATCATCGATAGACTTAACCGTTAAACCTGAATTTTGAGCTTTTTTAGCTGATTCAGAGCCACTACGTAATCCCACAGTGACATCAACACCCGATTCTTTTAAATTATTAGCGTGTGCGTGACCTTGTGAACCATAACCTACTATAGTTACTTTCATGCCTTTGATAATTGAAAGATCACAGTCTTTGTCGTAATAAATATTCATGTTTTCGTACCTTGTTTAGTTTAAGAAATAATAACTATTTCTATTTATTTAAAGTGAATAAAGATTAAATTTGTTTATCAATTAATATTAGTTAGACATGCAAACACTTGTCTCCACGCATAATACCAGTTGCGCCAGAACGCACGGTTTCTAAAATTGCCGAGGTATTTAAAGCGGCTATAAAAGCATTTAATTTTTCAGTCGAACCGGTGACTTCAACAGTATAAGTTTCATCAGTAACATCCAAAATCCGAGCACGAAATATCTCAGCTAACACCTTAACTTCATCACGAACTTTTAAATCAGAAACTTTAACTTTTAGTAACATTAATTCACGTTCGATGAATGGCCCTTCAGATAGATCAATTAATTTAACAACATCAACTAATTTATTTAATTGCTTAATAATTTGTTCAATAATTTTTTCTGAACCACTAGTAACTAAAGTCATCCGTGATAAAGTTGGATCTTCTGTTACGGCCACGGTTAATGATTCAATATTGTAACCACGAGCAGAAAATAATCCGGCAACGCGAGATAACGCCCCAGCCTCATTTTCCATTAACAAAGATATTATATGTTGCATCTATGCTAACTCCCTTTCTGGAGAAAGGTGCATTTCGTTATGACTTTTTCCTGCTGCTATCATAGGATAAACATTTTCTGTTTTATCTGTCATAAAATTCATAAATACACATTTATCTTTCATTGCAAAGGCTTCTGCTAATGCCGACTCAACATCTGCCGGATTATCGATGTTCATACCGACATGGCCATAAGCTTCAGCTAATTTCACAAAATCCGGTAAAGCATCAACATAAGAGCTCGAATATCGACCTTCATAAAAGAATTCCTGCCACTGACGAACCATACCCATATAACCGTTATTCAACGTAATAATTTTAATCGGCAAATTATATTGTTTGCAGGTAGATAGTTCTTGAATACACATTTGAATACTCGCTTCACCGGTAATACAAGCAACCGTTGCATCAGGATGAGCCAATTGCACTCCCATTGCAGCCGGTAAACCAAAACCCATGGTTCCTAAACCACCAGAATTTATCCAACGACGCGGTTTTTCGAACTTATAAAACTGCGCAGCCCACATTTGATGTTGGCCGACATCAGACGTAACAAAAGCATCGCCTTGTGTAATAGCATGTAATTTTTCTAAAACAAATTGCGGCTTAATCAAAGCGCTGTTTCGGTCGTATCGTAAGCAATCTATATTTTTCCAGTCATTAATCTGTGACCACCAGGATTTTAACGATTTAGGATCAACTTTCTTTTTATTCAATGCCAATTCTGAACAACACTCGGTTAAAACTTGCTTCACATCACCAACAATCGGAATATCAACATTAACATTTTTTGATATGGATGCAGGATCAATATCAATATGAATTATTTTTGCAGTAGGACAAAATTCTTCCAGCTTACCGGTAACACGATCATCAAATCGAGCACCAATAGCAATTAATACATCACAGCCGTGCATTGCCATATTGGCTTCATAGGTGCCATGCATACCCAACATACCAATATTCAGCTTATCAGAAGCAGGAAAAGCACCTAAACCCATTAAAGTTTGAGTAATAGGAAAACCAAGTTTACGCGTAAACTCAATTAAGCTTTCAGACGCATCTGCTAGCACGACACCGCCGCCGCTGTAAATCATTGGTCGCCTAGCACTCAGAATCAGATCAACAGCACGCTTGATTTGACCTGAATGGCCTTTAACTGTCGGATTATAAGAACGCATCTCAATATCCTTTGGATATTGATAAGCTATCTTAATGTTTGGGTCAGTAATATCTTTTGGGATATCAACCACAACCGGCCCAGGTCGCCCTGTTGTTGCGACATAAAAAGCTTTTTTTAATGTTGTCGCTAAATTATTTAAATCTTTAACGAGAAAATTATGCTTCACACATGGACGTGTGATACCAACAGAGTCAACTTCTTGAAACGCATCACTACCAATAACGCCACTCGACACTTGCCCGGTTAACACCACCATCGGAATTGAATCCAGATATGCAGTTGCAATTCCAGTTACCGCATTCGTGGCACCAGGCCCCGACGTCACCAATACCACACCAGGCTTACCCGTAGAACGGGCATATCCATCAGCAGCATGGGTTGCCCCTTGCTCATGACGAACTAAAATATGCTTTACTTCTTCTTGTTGAAATAATGCATCATAGATATGTAATACAGCACCACCAGGGTACCCAAAGATGTGTTCAACGCCTTCATCTTTCAGAAATTGAATGATAATCTCTGAACCAGTAAGTTTCACAAAGAGCCTCTCTTCATTTTAAGTGACATAATAATTACGCTAATTTTCCGGATAAAAAAAACCCGAAATTCGGGCAATTCTCCATAACACCCTCAATTGAACCACTAGGAGGGTAATAATCGATTATTATACCTAGTTGGCTCAAGGATTTACATGATTGTTCGTATCGATTTTCATATCAATTTGTATCAATTTTCCCCTTCACAATTTTAATCTGAGCCTAAAAATTTAAAACAAGCCAT
>VAPL010492280.1_pt1 | contig 26269 bp, 27 predicted proteins | sample 3395061 | NCBI WGS metagenome assembly VAPL01 (sample SAMN08290444, study PRJNA428436) | hydrothermal vent metagenome | isolation source: Deep-sea hydrothermal vent chimney 2 | place: Pacific Ocean: Juan De Fuca Ridge | depth 2182 m m | reverse complement strand
TCGTGGGTTTCGGTCTCCTGCTCTCCCTCGGTGGTGGTGCCATCGCCCGCCTGTTCTCCTTCGACTCGGCCCAGGGAAGGATCCTGCGAGTCGTGGTCGGCGTCATTCTCATCGTCATGGGTCTGGTGCAACTACGCGTCGTCGATCTGCACTTCTCGGCCATGACGAGAATCGCCGAGCCCATCGACCGCAGACGCGCAGCGATCGGCGACGAGACCCGCTTCTCGAGCCACGTCCTGTACGGTTTCGGCTACCTGGCGGCGGGGTTCTCCTGAACGGGACCGCTGCTGGCCGGTCTGGCCGCACAGTCCCTCATCGCCGGAAGCGTGGCAACGTCTGTATTCATGTTCACGGTTGCTGCCGCGATGATCGTGATCCTGATGTTCGTGGCGGCTCTCGGTGCCACATTTGCACAGGCATCGACCCTCAGCCGATTCAAGACGGCCGGTCCGGCGGTGAAAAGGTGGGGTGGCCGCATCCTGATCCTCGTCGGAGCCTGGTTCCTCGTCCTCGCCATCTTCACCGACGCTGCCAAAAGGCTCTTCTTCTAGGCGTCTGGCGTTGAATCGAACCGTATATGAGCTGTATCAGCGCCAGAGTCCTGGGAGCGGGGAGGGGGTGTGGGCGGTGCGGTACCATTCTGCGATGCGTTGAGCTGCAGTGGCCAACGCGATCAGGGGAGTAGCCATGGGCGACGTGTTCGGTGAGATCCTTCCATTCGCGGTAGGTGTTGCGGTGAGCCCCGTACCGATCGCTGCGGCGATCGTGATGCTGTTCACTCCAAGAGCGAGGACCAACGGGCCGATGTTCATGTTCGGCTGGATCGCCGGTCTGCTGGTCGTCGGGACGATCGTCCTCTTGATCCCGGGCTTTGGGCCGAGCGAGGGCGAACCCTCGACCACGACGGGCATCATCAAAGGTCTGCTCGGTCTCGGAATGTTCGCCGTGGCCTGGGGGGCGTGGCAGAAGCGGCCCGGCACCGGCGAGACGGCCGAGGCACCGAAGTGGATGGCGGCCATCGATCAGTTCGGTCTCGGTAAGTCGCTCGGAATGGGTTTCCTCCTGTCCGCAGTGAATCCGAAGAATCTCCTGCTGACCGCAGGCGCTGCAGTATCGATTGCCGGGGCCGGTATGGCGTTCAGCGAAGAGATGATCGCTCTCTTGATATTCATTGCGATCGCAGCCAGCACGGTGGCCATCCCGGTGATCGGGTACCTCATCGTCGGTGAGCGCGCCGACGACGCGTTCTCGAATGCGAAGGATTGGCTCATCCAGAACAACTCCGTCGTTATGGCGGTGCTGTTGCTCGTCTTCGGTGTGTCGCTCCTCGGGGACGCCATCGCGATCCTGTTCTGAGCACCATCTGGCGACTCGCCGGCATCGGACGCTGTGTCCCGATTTCTCGACGGTGCCGCTTTGTTACGCTGGCGTCCTGTGAAGGGAGGTGAGATGGGTAAACGATACGAACGCCTGACGACGCCGATGGTCCGCGAGGACGGACGGCTCACCGAGGCAAGCTGGGATGTCGCCCTCGAGAGGGCAGCGGCCGGGTTCCAACGCAACACTCCCGACGCTACGGGCATGTTCTCGTGTTCGAAGGCGACGAACGAGATGAACTTCGTGGCACAGAAGTTCGCACGCACGGTGCTTCACACGAACAACGTCGACAGCTGCAACCGAACTTGACACGCTCCTAGCGTCGCCGGTCTGGCGGCAGTCCTGGGAGCAGGCGGCGGAACGTCGTCCTATGAAGAGATCGAGACCACGGACCTCATCATCCTGTGGGGGTCCAACGCGCGTAATGCCCACCCGATCTTCTTCCACCATCTCGCCAAAGGTATGCGCAACGGAGCCAAGATGTACGCCGTTGATCCACGTCGCTCAGAGTCCGCAGAGTGGGCAGATATCTGGCTCGGGATCGACACCGGCTCCGACATCGCCCTCGCCAACGCCGTTGCACGTGAGATCATCCATGCAGGCCTCGTCAACACCGAGTTCGTCGCGCACTCCACCTCCGGCTTCGAGGAGTTCACCGACCACGTCGAGCCCTACACCCTCGAGTATGCAGAGGCGACCACCGGTGTGCCCGCCGATGCGATCCGCTCCCTTGCCCACGACTACGCAAAGGCACGCACTGCACAACTGTGCTGGACACTGGGTATCACCGAGCATCACAACGCGACCGACAACGTGCTCGCCCTCATCAACCTGTCACTTCTCACCGGACATCTCGGCCGTTACGGCTCGGGGCTCGTGCCGATCCGCGGGCAGAACAACGTCCAGGGCGGTGGCGACATGGGAGCCCTCCCCAACAAGCTCCCCGGGTTCCAGAACGTGACCGACCCCGAACTCCGCTCGAAGTTCGAGTCGATGTGGGGCACTTCGATCCCGTCAGAGAACGGCTGGCACGTCACCCAGATGTTCGATGCCATGGAGAGCGGCGATCTCACCGCCATGTACATCCTCGGAGAGAATCCGGCACAATCTGAGGCCGATACGGGTCGCACCATCGACCTTCTCGCCGGACTCGACCATCTCGTCGTCCAGGACATCTTCCTCACGAAAACAGCGGAGATGGCCGACGTCGTGCTCCCGGCCGCGGTCGGATGGGCAGAAACCGACGGAACCGTGACCTCGAGCGAACGGCGCGTGCAGCGCGTACACAAAGCACTCGAACCGCCGGCCGACGCCAAGGACGACATCGAGATCCTCACGCTGTTGGCACGACAGTTGGGCAACGACTGGCCACATCGCTCCGCCGAAGAGATCTGGGACGAGCTACGGGCTCTGAGCCCGATGCACACCGGCATGACGTATGAGCGGCTCGAAACCCTCGGTGGCCTCCAATGGCCATGCCCATCCGAGGACCATCCAGGGACGCTGTTCCTCCACGCCTGGCTGTGGGAAGACCCCATGCCACGCGAGCCTGCAGCGTTCTCGAAGGTCGACTGGGTACCCCCCGTCGATCCCCTCGATGACGACTTCCCGATCCGCCTCACGACGGGCAGGCGGCTCGACGGCTACAACACCGGCGTCCAGTCTGGCGGCTTCCGATCACCGATCCGCCACGGTGCCGTCATCGACGTATCACCGCAAGAAGCAACCGCGCTTCGAGTCGAGGAAGGTGAGGTCGTCAGGGTCACGTCACGTCGGGGATCGATCGACGTCCCGGTACGGATCAGTTCGGGACTACGCAAGGGCCTCGTCTTCATGGCGATCCACTCGCCCGACGACGTAGACGTCAACATCCTCACGCTCGACGCGTGGGATCCCAAATCCGGGACCGCAGAGTTCAAGGCGACCGCAGTGCGGATCGAACCGCTCACGGCAAACTGAGGCGACCATGGACTACAGAACCACCCCCGATGCACCAACCGCCGAAGAACGAGCGGCAGTCGATCGTGTACTCGGTGAGCCAGACTCGGTGTGGGCTGGAGCCGAGGAACGATCCGCTGTCGACGATCACGTCGCCTATGGCGGGTTCCGCGCATCCCAGGATCGCCGGCACCTCCTCCTGCCTGCTCTCCACGGTGTTCAGGGTGACGTCGGGTGGGTCAGCCACGGCGCCCTCAACTACATCTCCGAGCGTATCCCCGTATCCCCGGCAGAGGCGTACGGCGTTGCGACGTTCTACGACCTCATCGCGACCGATGAACGACCCAGGCGGGTCGCCCACCTGTGCGACGACATTGCATGCAAGGCAACAGGTGTCGACGGTCTCCTCGCTGACCTCACCCAACGCTTCGGCGACGCGGGACAGACGATCGACGAAGGCATGTGGAGACACTCACCGTGTCTCGGGCAGTGCGAGAAGGGCTCGGCAGCGTTCGTTCAGGTTGCCGGCGGCGACGATGTCGTCATCGCACCCGTCACGGTGGATCAGGTCATCGAGATCCTCTCCATCGACGAGCCCACATCCATAGTTGAGCCGACGGACCCGACCCCCGGCACCACACTCCTGTCCCGACAGGCCACGTCTCTCGAAGCCTTCGAGAAGAACGGTGGATACGCGGCCCTTTCTCATTCGATCGCCATCGGCCCCGAGCAGATCCTCTCTGAGATCACCACGAGTGGTCTGCGCGGACGTGGCGGTGCAGCGTTCCCCGCAGGAATCAAGTGGAATGCGGTCGCAGGAGAGGAAGGCGACAAGTTCGTCATCTGCAACGCCGACGAGAGCGAGCCAGGCACCTTCAAGGACCGGGTCCTGATGGAGACGGATCCGTTCGGTCTCATCGAGGCGTTGACGATCGCCGGGTATGCCGTCGGCGCACGTCGCGGCTACATCTACATCCGCGGCGAGTATCCGATCGCACATGCGCGCCTGGCCGAGGCGATCGATGAGGCTCGCGCAGCCGGGTACCTCGGCGAGGACGTCGCCGGAAGCGGGTTCACGTTCGACATCGAACTCCGCAAGGGAGCGGGTGCCTACATCTGTGGCGAGGAGACCGCCCTGTTCAACTCGATCGAAGGCTTCAGAGGCGAGCCACGCCAGAAGCCACCCTTCCCCACCCAGGCAGGTGTCTTCGGGTGCCCGACACTCGTCAACAACGTCGAGTCGCTCATGAACGTCCCCACCATCGTTCTCGACGGTGGCGAAGCGTTCTCCGCCATCGGAACCGAGGACTCCAAGGGTCCAAAGCTGTTCTGTGTATCAGGCAACGTCAAGGACCCCGGGGTCTACGAGGTGCCGTTCGGGGCGACCACCGGTCAGTTGATCGAACTCGCAGGGGGAGTCGACGGGGAGGTGGCTGCCGTCCTCATCGGGGGCGCAGCCGGTGCGTTCATCACCGAGGCCGACTTCGATCTGCCACTGACGTTCGAGGACACCCGGGAACACGGCATCGGACTCGGCTCGGGTGTCGTACTGGTCTTCAACACCGATACCGACCTTCCCGACATCGTGTCGCGGATCGCCCATTTCTTCGCCGAGGAGTCCTGTGGCGTCTGTGTGCCGTGCCGAGCAGGGACGGTCCGCCAGGAAGAGACGCTTCTGCGGATCAGGACGGGATCGACGGACGTAGATACGGAGCTGACACTGCTCAGCGATCTCGACCATGTCCTGCGGGACGCTTCGATCTGTGGCCTCGGACAGGCAGCGTCCGCCGCTGTGCAGTCTGCGCTTGCGATCGGCATCATCGGGGGGTCATCGTGACCACCCAGGCCACCGAATCGCTCATCGAGATCACGATCGACGGTCGCCAGATCACGGCATCTACCGGGACGACGATCCTCGAGGCGTGCGCTTCGATCGATGTCACCGTGCCGACCCTGTGCTATATCGAGACACTTGCACCGTTCAACTCGTGCCGTGTCTGTGTCGTTGAGGTCGAAGGCTCGCGCAACCTCGTGCCTGCGTGCTCCCGGGAGATCACCCCCGGCATGGCAGTTGTGACCGAATCCTCGAGAGTGAAGGCCGTCCGCAAGACGGTCTACGAACTGCTCGCATCGACCGTCGACATGTCCCTCGTCGAGGACACGACGAAAGGGTTCATGGAACGGTATGGCGTCGACCCCGATCGGTGGGGTTCGTGGGCCCGCCCGAGACGCGAGGTCAAGATCGAGGACGACCTCTACATACGGGACTACGACAAGTGCATCATGTGCTTCCGCTGCGTCGCGGCGTGTGGTCCCGATGCACAGAACACCTTCGCCATCGATGTTGGGGGCCGAGGACTCGCTGCGACCATCACCACTGAGTTCGACATCACGCTGCCCGAATCGGCGTGCGTGTACTGCGGAAACTGCGTCGGCGTCTGTCCCACGGGTGCGCTCATGTTCACCTCCGAGTACCGCATGCGCGAGGCAGGGACGTGGGATGAGTCTGCACAACACGTCGCAAGGACGGTGTGTAGCTACTGCGGTGTCGGCTGCAACCTCGACCTGCATGTCCAGGACAACCGCATCGTCAAGGTCACGTCGCCACTCGACCACGACGTCACCAGTGGCCACCTCTGCATCAAAGGCCGCTTCGGCTACGCCTATGTCCAGAGTGAAGATGCGTAGAACGAAGTACGTACGACGTAGTGCGTGCTCCCGCGTCGCAGCAAGCGGAACATCACCCCATGAGTAGACCGATCGTTCGATACCACGATGGTGTAGCGACAAGTGCCGCGGACCACCTCGTCTCTGAATCGCCTGTCGAGTTCCGTTTGCATGACGTCCCGATCGCAGTGCTGATGCGCACCCCGGGTGACGACGAGGTTCTCGGTCTCGGATTCGCATTGACCGAGGGGATCGTTCTCGGCCCACACGAAGTCGATTCGATCAAGCGAGTCGAGGGAACCGCTGAGGGTGATCGCTACCGCATGGTGCTCGCCGAGGGAGTTACGGTCGACCCCGAGCAGTTCCGGAGGAACTTCTTCACGTCGTCGTCGTGCGGCGTGTGTGGCAAGGCATCGATCGATGCAGTGCGGGTAGCGGCGCGTTCGATGGCACCGGGGCCCATGATCCCCGCAGGGACCATCTCGACGCTGTCCGGTGCCATGCGAGAACGGCAACGGACCTTCGATACGACGGGGAGCATCCACGCCGCCGCCGCTTTCTCACCATCGGGTGAGCTCATCGCCGTATTCGAGGACATCGGGAGACACAACGCCGTCGACAAACTCATCGGCCATCTGGCAACGACACGGTGGCCACTCAACCACGTCATCCTCTTCGTGTCGGGACGGATCAGCTTCGAGATCGTTCAGAAGGCAGCGGTTGCAGGGATCCCGGTGATCGGCGGGGTGTCGGGAGCATCCGACCTGGCAGTCGACCTCGGCGAGGAACTGAACATGACGGTCCTCGGTTTCGTTCGCGATGGTGGCTTCAACGTGTACTGCGGGGCGGACCGGATTCTCTGAGCGCTACCTCGAGATCCTCGATGGTGTTCACGTTCACCATGGGTCGCTCCTCGACCCTGATGTACTCGACCCCGTCGATACCGGCGATGAATGCCGCCATCGAGCGGTCCTCCCTCACAAGGCGCTCGGTCACGAGTGGGCCGAGATTCGCTCCGTAGACGGCACACAGCGGATGGCGCCGGTTCCCGCTGATAGGCACTCTTGCGGCCATTGCATCAACGGTGGGTTCGACGATGGAGCGCACGGTCGCATCGTCGACGAACGGCATGTCGAGGGCCATGAGGAACACGGCCCTGTCTCGGGCAATGCCGTACGCAGCGTCGAGGCCCGCAAGAGGACCGGCTCCAGGGAGTGTGTCGGCCAACAGCACACAACCCGGGGGAGTCTCCGATCCCCCGGCGACGACGACATCGTCGAACAGGCCCGACAGGGTTGCAACGGCCAGCGCGAGCATCGACGTTCCACCTACCTCGATCGAAGCCTTGTCGATTCCCATGCGACGGCTCTTGCCACCGGCTAGTACGACACCGAGTGTGTGAGAGATCATGACCCCATTGTCGCTTCATCCCGACGCAAACGCGGCGTCGCTCGACGGGTTCTACGGTATCGGGAAGCGTTACCGTTGACGTCATGCGTACCGACCTAGAAATCGCCAGATCAGTAGAACTTCGCCCGATCCATGACATTGCCGAGGACATGGGCATTCCGGATGAGTTCGTCGAACAACGTGGCCACGGACTCGCGAAGATCAAGCTCGAAGCTCTTGAGCACATGGGGGAGCCTCGCGCCAAGTACGTGCTGGTGACCGCGGTGAATCCAACGCCGTTCGGTGAAGGTAAGACCACGGTGTCGGTCGGCCTCGCCCAGGGCTTCAAGCTGCTCGACGAGCAGGCGATCCTGACCTTGCGTCAGCCTTCCCTCGGCCCGACGTTCGGGATCAAGGGTGGCGCCGCCGGCGGCGGATACTCCCAGCTCGTCCCGATGGAGGAACTCAACCTCCACCTCACCGGTGACTTCCACGCTGTGACTGCAGCCAACAACCTCCTCGCCGCTCTGATCGACAACCACATCTACCAGGGCAACCAGCTGTCGATCAACATCAAGCGCGTTTCGTGGCGTCGTGTCATGGATGTCAACGACCGGGCACTGCGCAACATCGTGGTCGGCCTCGGAACGACACTCGACGGCATCCCCCGTGAGGGCGGTTTCGATATCACGGCAGCTTCTGAGCTGATGGCCGTCCTCGGTCTCGCAACGAGCCTGCAGGATCTCCGCGAGCGTCTGGGTCGGATCGTCATCGGCTACGACCGGCACAAGAACCCGGTCACCGCTGAGCAGATCAAGGGCGCAGGGGCGATGACGGTGCTTCTCAAGGATGCGCTCAACCCGAACCTCATGCAGACCCTCGAGGGAACACCAGCGCTCGTCCACACCGGACCGTTCGCCAACATCGCGCACGGAAACTCGTCCATCGTTGCGGACCAGGTCGGAATCCGCAGCGGCAGCTACCTCATCACCGAGGCCGGCTTCGGGTCCGATGTCGGTGCTGAGAAGTTCTTCAATCTCAAGTGTGCAGCGTCGGGCATGTCACCCGATGTCGCGGTCATCGTTGCAACCGTTCGCGCATTGAAGCTGAACTCGGGGAAGTTCCAGGTCAAAGCAGGCAAGCCGCTTCCCGAAGAGATGGTCGCCGAAAGTCCCGAAGACGTCATGGCGGGAGCAGCGAACCTGCGAAGGCACATCGCCAACATTCGCCAGCACGGGGTGATCCCGGTCATCGCCGTCAACAGCTTCCCGACCGATCACGCATCCGAGCATGCAGCGATCGGTGCCATCGCCGAGGAGGAGGGCGCTGCGTGGGCTATCGCCGAGCCCTTCAGCAGGGGTGCAGAGGGCATGGTTGCCCTTGCAGAGGCCGTACGAGAGGCTGCCGAGCACGGATCGAACTTTGCGCCCCTCTATACGCCCGACATGACGCTCACCGAAAAGATCGAGACGATCGCCACGAAGGTCTACGGTGCAGATGGCGTCGAGTACGACATCAAGGCGAAACGTCAGCTCGCCGACTACGAGGCGCACGGATACGGCAATCTCCCGATCTGTATGGCCAAGACGCAGTACTCCTTCAGTCACAACCCTGCGTTGCTCGGTGCCCCGACGGGGTGGACGCTTCCGGTGCGTGAGGTGCAGCTCGTTGCCGGCGCCGGGTTCGTCCTTCCGTTGACGGGCTCGATCAACCGCATGCCCGGGCTCGGCCTCCATCCTGCAGCCCACTCGATCGACATCGACGCAGATGGCAACGTTGTTGGGCTGAGTTAGCCGCTCCGCCCTGGGGGCTGAGCGGTACCTGGTACTCGGTACCTGGTACTTGGCAGCAGGTACGTCCTGCTCGAACACAGCATGTCACTTCACCTCTTCTGTGCGTCATCACGCCAGGTCTGTGCGCTACTCATGGCCTCGGTGGACCGACTGGACCCTCGATGACGCTCGGCAAGACTCGACGAGAACGCGAAAGTCGTATATCGGTTCGATATAGACGTATGTATCGAATCGATATAGACTGGCTCCACGATGTTGGACTTCGCCGTTCTCGGTCTCTTGATGGAGCGTGCCCGCCACGGGTACGAGCTCAAGCGCGCCCTGGGTGAACTCGGGTTCTGGAAGGTGTCGTTCGGGTCGCTGTACCCGGCGTTGCGCCGCCTCGAAAAGCGCGGGGCGATCTCTGCTGTGAGCGGTACCGGCCGTCGCAAGGCGTACCAGGTCACCGATGAAGGCCGCGAGATATTCGACACGCTCCTCAAAGCCGATCCCGACGCAAGCGAGACCGACCGGGCGTTCCAGATCCGGCTCGCCTTCCTCGGCCACCTTCCCACGAACCGGCGAGTGCAGGTCCTCGAGAACCGCAGGGCAACACTCTCACACCATCTCAAGGCGTCCCGCGAGATCCTCATCGACGCCCGCTCGAACACAGAGAACCAGGACCGCTACCGGCTCGCGCTGATGGAGCACGCCATGGCGACCGCAGAATCGGACATCGCCTGGCTCGACGGTCTCGTCGCAGCCGAACGTGGCGTTGCCTCACAGAACTAGGAACCACAGGAGGACATATGTCCAAGGTACGTCTCGCCATCGCAGGACTCGGTAACTGCGCCAACTCACTCATCCAAGGAGTCGAGTACTACAAGGACGCCGACAAGGATCTCAACATCCCAGGCCTGATGCACGTCGACCTCGGTGGATATCACATCGGGGACATCGAGTTCGTCGCGGCGTTCGACGTCGATGCAACGAAGGTCGGCCAGGACATCGCAAAGGGGATGTGGGGTGGCCAGAACAACACCATCCAGTTTGCAGAGGTCTCTGATCTCGGCGTCGAGGTACTCCGCGGTCCAACGCTCGACGGTCTCGGCAAGTACTACGTCGACCAGGTCGAGGAGTCACCGGCCGAGCCGGTCGACGTCGTTCAGGTTCTCAAGGATGCAGAGACCGACGTCCTCGTCTCCTACCTCCCCGTGGGATCCGAACAAGCGACGAAGTTCTACGCGCAGGCAGCACTCGACGCCGGGGTCGCGTTCGTCAACGCCATCCCCGTCTTTATCGCTTCTGACCCCGAGTGGGCGCAGAAGTTCGTCGATGCCGGGCTACCGATCATCGGTGACGACATCAAGTCCCAGGTCGGCGCAACGATCGTCCACCGTCAACTCGCTCGCCTCTTCGAGGACCGCGGTGTCCATATCGACAACACCTACCAGCTGAACTTCGGTGGGAACATGGATTTCATGAACATGCTCGAGCGTGAGCGTCTCATATCCAAGAAGATCTCCAAGACCCAGTCGGTTACCAGCCAGATCGAGGACAAGATCAACTCGGAGAACGTCCACATCGGCCCGTCGGATCACGTTCCGTGGCTCACAGACCGCAAGTGGGCGTACATCCGCCTCGAGGGCACGTCGTTCGGTGATGTTCCCCTCAACGTCGAGATGAAGCTCGAGGTCTGGGACTCACCGAACTCGGCAGGTGTCATCATCGATGCCGTGCGTTGCGCCAAGCTTGCACTGGACCGCGGCATGGCCGGTCCGCTGCTCGCCCCGTCGTCGTACTTCATGAAGTCCCCGTCGGTGCAGTACCACGACAGCGTCGCCCACGACAACGTCGAGGCGTTCATCGCCGGCGAAGACCTCACCACCTGATCTACAGGTGTCTGGCGCTGATACAGCTCGTATACGAGTTGTATCAGCGCCAGACGCGCTCAACACCGTGTTGTACACTTGGGACATCGCCGAACGGAACGTGATGACAAGGATCAACTGAGGAACCAACACCTCCGGGCCCCGAGCCCGCCCTACTCAGGGAGTTGCCCATGCCCGCCGTTCACTTCTCACACGTTTCTTTCTCGTACTCATCCGCCGTTCCGATCATCGAAGATGCGGCCTTCGACCTCGGCCCCGGCTGGACCGGACTCGTCGGCGCCAACGGCGCAGGAAAGTCCACCCTCCTATCACTCATCACGCGTGTCCGCGCACCCGATACGGGGTTGGTGACCATCGAGCCCTCGGGGTTGGACCCCGTGCTCTGTGCGCAGCGTATCGACGACCTCACCGAGGCGATCACCCGATTCGCATCAGCGTGGGTCCGCGACGCGGTTCGCCTGAGAGCCTCCCTGCGCCTCGAGCCGGCCGATCTCGAACGGTGGACGACACTGTCTCCGGGTGAGAGAAAACGGTGGCAGATCGGCGCATCCCTCGCTGGCGATCCAGAAGTGCTCCTTCTGGACGAACCTACCAACCACCTCGACTCACAAGCGCGGGATCTCCTTGTCGCCGAGCTCACCACCTACCGAGGTTGTGGTGTGGTCGTGTCACACGACCGCTCACTACTGAACGGTCTGACATCGAGAACGATGCGCATATCGGGTTCCCTCATCGAGTTGTGGAACGGGTCCTACGACGTGGCTCACCGCGAGTGGATGGCGAGGGCCGCGCTCGAGACCGAGCGACTCGACAAGGCGAAGGCGGAGCGCAAGAAGCTCGCCCGTCGTCTCGACGAGCAGCACCGCAAGAGTGAACAGCAAGATGCCAAGCGCATCCGCGAGCGACGAGCTGCAGGTAAACACGATCTCGACACCAGAGGGAGCGCTGCCTCCTACAAGCACGAGCGGGGTCAGAAGACTGGGGCACAGACGGTTGAGACGATCTCGAACTCGATGAGCAAGCTCGCAACGGTCATCGACGCCGCTCGCGCCGAAAAGGACCTTGGCGGAGTCATCAGATTCGGCTTCGCTCGGGCGAACAAGGAGTTCCTCATCCGGTGCTCGGGACCGATCCATGCGGGTGACCGCCATCTGTTCGATGTCGACGTCGCCGTCCGGAGGTCCGAACGAATCCGCATCGCCGGCCCGAACGGAATCGGCAAGACGACGCTTCTCGAACATCTGGTCACAGCTGCCGCTATACCTTTCGATCGACTCCTCTCCCTCCCGCAGGAAACGACTGCCGATCAAGGACGTGTCTGGCTCAAGGTGGTTGCCGGACTCCCGCCTGCGGATCGGGGACGGATGATGTCGATCGTGGCCTCGCTCGGTTCGGACCCCGGTGCTCTCCTTTCGTCGGATCAGCCATCACCCGGGGAGACTCGCAAGATCGCCCTTGCACTCGGCCTCGGGACTCCCAAGTGGTTGCTGGTCCTCGACGAGCCAACGAACCATCTCGACCTTCCGTCGATCGAACGCCTCGAGACGGCGCTGAGCGCATTCGAAGGAGCGATCCTCCTCATCACCCACGACGATGCGCTCGCCGCGGCGACGACCACGACCACCTGGAACGTGACCAGCGAGGGCCTAGCGAGATGATCGTCGGAGGTGCTGAGGGTTGACGAATAGTTGCGGTTGTCATATGGTTGACGTATGGCACTCGTATGGATGGATATGGAACCCGAGGCGGCAGCAGCCGTCGTGGCAGACCGGGCCGATGCAGAGTGGACGCGCAGGTTCGTCGACGAACTCGACCGGGCAGTGCGTACCGATCCGCTCGAGCGGTTCATTGAACTGTGGGGTCTGTCGAACGCAGCCGCAGCCAAGATCTTCGGAGTTTCACGCCAGGCGTTCTCGAAGTGGCTTCGGTCGGGACCGCCTTCGGCACGGGCATCGGCGATCGCAGACCTCTCCGCAGCGACAGACCTCCTCGATCGGTACGTCAAGAGAGACCGTATCCCCGCCGTCGTCCGCAGGGATGCTCCGATGCTCGGGGATAGGTCACTCCTCGATGTGGCGGCACAAGGCAACACCGCGGCCGTCGCAGACGCCGTAGCTTCGATGTTCGATCTGCGCCGAATTCAGCCATGATCGATCCGATAGCGGAAGGCCTCCGTGACGGCCAGACATGGCTTCGTGTCGCGGACACCAACTGGGACGATCCCCTCGACCCCTCGTACGCCCAGCACCACGGTGGGCGGTGGAACCCGCCGGCGTCGTTTCCCACGCTCTACCTCAACGAGGATCTCGACACGGCCCGTTCTCAGATCTACCGCATGCTCGAGGGCTCGCCGGTACGCCCCGAAGACCTCGACGCACCTCTCGTGTTGATCTCCGTGACACTGCCGTCGCGCCAGAGGGTCGCCGACGCGTTGACGGGGGATGGACTCGAAGCGCTCGGCCTACCCGTGTCCTACCCGCTCGACGATGCAGGCGATCGTGTCCCCCATGAGACCTGCCAGCCCATCGGTGCCTTCGTGCACGGCCTCGGTCTGCGAGGCGTTCATGCCCTGTCGGCGGCAACGGCGGACGGCACGGGACGCGAACTCGCATGGTTCCCCGCACGCCCATCGTCGCGGGCGACCCCCGTCGGCCCACCCGTCCCCTTCCACAACTGGTGGTACTAGGACTCTGGCGCTGATATGGCTCGTATACGAGCTGTTCTAGCGCCAGACACCTAGAGGTGGGTGCGGAGGTAGGTGATGTCGGGGGTTTGACCCGCGGCGTCGCCGGGGGTTTCCACGATGATGGGAGCGTCGGCGGCACGGATCATGCCGAGGAGGAGGTCGGCAGGGATCAGGCCCTCACCGAAGTTTGCGTGACGATCGCGATGTGAGCCAGCCTCATCCCTCGAGTCGTTGGCATGGATAAGTGCGATCCCCCCGGTGAAGCCGGCGACGAGATCGACGGCGGTCTCCATGTCGGCACCGGCTGCCCAGGTGTGGCACGTATCAAGGCACACCCCGACGTTGTAACCACCGATCGCCTCCCACAGTGGGCCGTAGTTGCCCAGATTCTGCATGACGGTGTTGCCCTTGCCGGCTGTGTTCTCCACAAGTACCGGCACGGTGACGTCGAACGAGTCGAGGGCCTTGCGCCAGCGCTCGAAGCCAACGGACACATCCTCGTCGCCCCCCACGCTGCCGCCGTGGACGATCACTCCTTTGGCACCGATCGACTCGGCTGCAGCAACCGTCTGGGCGAGGATCTTGCGTGACGGGATCCGCACCTTGTTGTTCGGCGATGCAAGATTCACCAGGTACGGCGCGTGGACATAGAACTCGATGGGCGACGCCATGAGGTCGTTGGCGTCGTCTCTCGGTATCGGTGCCTTCCACTGCTGGGGACTCGACATGAAGATCTGGACGGCGGCGGCTCCACGCACGGCCGCTTCGGCAAGTGGAGCCTTCGAGCTCACATGGGCACCGAGGATCACTCCGGCTCCTCTTCGGTCGTCGACTCCAGGCCTGCGTCCCCAAGAGGGACCTTGACCTCCCACGTGAGCGACGGTGGCTCCATCTGGCTGATCGCCTCGACGCGCCGGTTGTAGTCGAGAGCACCCTGAGATGCGAGCATCACCTCGGTCACGGGCTTCGTCCAGTCGTGTGCATCGATGCTCAACGTCCTCCCCTCCCAGATCGCTCCAACGACTTCCCTTGGCACTTCGCCCGGTTCGTTGAGCTCCAGGAAGAGCCGCTCCCTCCTACCACCGTCGAAGGGGTCCCTCACTACGGCGCTCGAAATGGACTCGATCTGGCTCCATGGGATCATCACGTCGCGTGTCGTGGTGCCGATCGCTGCCGAGATGCCATCCTCACCCACTTCCAGGAGCGGTGTACGCCGAACCAACTCGGTGACACCGATGCCGAACATCAGTGTCCCCGCCGCGATCATGGCCGCTCCCCAGACGAAGTCGCCACGCTGTTGCGCCTGGCCTCTCGTCGTGAGAACGCCATCGTTGTTGTCCGGCTCCGTCGAAACACTGTGTGCGAACATCACGTCGACTGCGGCGATCATCAGTAACAGGCCGAGCACACCGAACATGAACAGGCGAAGTGGGGATCGGTACACCCGCATCAGGCCATCACCCCGAGATCGGTCGGAGTGATGAGTGCCAGGTACTCGATGCCGAGCTCGCTCATACGTCGAGCAGTCGCTCCAGCCGATCTATCTATGAGCGACACAGCGAGCACGATCTCGACGTCCTCTTCGCGCAGAGCGTCGATCGCGTCACTCAACGCCCCACCGGTCGTGGTCGTGTCCTCGAGGACGACAACACGTGAACCTGCACCTATCGGACCGACGATCCGACCACCCGTTCCGTGGTCCTTGGCTTGCTTGCGGATGGAGAACGCGGAGAGCTGTCTCCCTGCCTCGGCAGCGACCATCGCTGTGGCAACGGCGATGGGGTCTGCCCCCATCGTCATCCCACCAACAGCATCGACGTCTTCGGGGATGAGGGGGAGCACCGCAGCACCCACCCTGAGAGCGCCCTCACCGGAGAACGTCGTCTGACGGGCATCGATGTACCAACTCGACGTCTCTCCGGATCGGAGGCCGCACGGCCCGTCGGTCCGGACCGCGTGCGTGGTCAGGTGCTCGACGAGTGCCCTTTTTGGGTCCTGGGGAAAATCCAAGGAAACCTCTCAAGTTCTCTCTGACTGGTGACGATACCGTAATCAGACAGGATGCCTTCCTAACCTCCCGTCTAAGCCCGAACCTGAGGCCGCCGAATCGGCGGCCTTTGGTTCGCCCGGAGTCGATCGCCGCATCGACCCCACACACCCCTCCCTGTGACCCAATGTGGGCCATGACCGGTCCACTTTGGGCTATATGCGCTCTGAGTCGGTGTCTCGAGGCTCCGGTTCGTCTCCGATTCGGACGGGAATCGACTCGCAGGTCTCCCCGGATTGGGGTTGAATGGTCGAATGGAAAACGAAACCTTCATCCGTCGACTTCCCAAGGCCGAGCTCCACGTCCACATCGAGGGCACTCTCGAACCCGAGATGATGTTCGACCTCGCCGCACGCAACGGCATCGAACTTCCTTTCGCATCCGCAGAAGATGTTCGCGCCGCCTACGAGTTCTCCGATCTCCAGTCGTTCCTCGACATCTACTACCAGGGGGCCGCCGTCCTCGTCACCGAGCAGGACTTCTACGACCTGATGATGGCGTACCTTCTACGAGCGCACGAAGACGGCGTGGTCCGAGCAGAGATCTTCTTCGACCCCCAGACACACACCGAACGTGGGATCGAGTTCCCGGTGTTCCTCGACGGGTTCACCCGGGCGATCTCAGATGCACGACAGTCCATGGGCATCTCGGCCGGGTTGATCATGTGCTTCCTGCGCCACCTCCCGCCCGAGGCTGCCGTAGCAACCTGGTATGAGGCAAAGCCGTACGCCGACCAACTCCTCGGTGTCGGCCTCGACTCCTCCGAGGTCGGGATCCCTCCTGAGCGGTTCGCCGAAGTGTTCACGATGGCCAAAGATGCAGGCCTCCACACCGTTGCCCACGCCGGGGAGGAGGGGCCCCCCGAGTACATCACCAAAGCCCTCGACGTTCTCGGCGTGCAACGGATCGACCACGGCGTCCACTGTGAGGACGATCCCTCGCTCGTCGAGCGTCTTGCCACCGAAGGCGTGCCGCTCACGATGTGTCCTCTGTCCAACATCAAGCTTCGGGTATTCCCACGTCTGGAGGACCACAACCTCGGGCGACTGCTCGAACGTGGCGTGATGGTGACGGTCAACTCGGACGATCCCGCGTACTTCGGCGGATACATACTCGACAACTACGTCGCAATCGCCAGGGCACTCGACCTCACCCGAGACGATCTCGTACAACTCGCACGAAACTCGATCACAGCGAGCTTCCTCCCCGATGAGGACAAGGATCGCTTCCTCGAAGAACTCGATGTCGCCGCCGCATCCTGAACGTCACTCGCGTTCGAACACGGTGCCGATCGCTGCCGGTGCTTCGCTTCCGAGGAGGTTACGCATTCGAGGGAACTTGCTCCCGAGTTGTCGGAACCACGGCGAGTAGACGAACACGAGTGCGAGGATCATCAACGGGAACGGTGCGATCGGCAGCACCTGGGACACCCCGGGGAACACGTCCTGGAGTTGGAAGGCCAGCACCTGTAACGCTCCGAACAGGTACGCCCCGAACGCGACACGCAATGGATGCCAACCTCCGAAGATCACCATGGCAAGGGCGATCCACCCGAGGTTCAACGTCAAGGTCTCCCTCCAACCCAATTTGACGTCGAGTGAGTATGCGGCTCCGGCGATGCCGACCATCGCCCCGCCGAGCACGGTGTACCAGAAACGCAGCTTGTTGACGGCGATCCCCCTGGCGAACGCCGCCTCGGGCCGCTCGCCGATTCCCTGGAGTGTCAGGCCGGGCTTCGTGCGGTAGAAGAACCACCACGTTGCCCCGATCGCGACGTAGCTGGCGTACACCACCAGGTTGTGATCGAAGAGCACCTTGCCGAAGAACGGGATGTCGGAGAGGAACGGGATCGGCAGTGGTGGCACCCGTGGGCCGCGTTCACCGACGAATGAGTCGCCGAGGAACGATGCAAGGTCGATCGCGAGGAGCGTGAGGACGAACCCGATCGCGATCTGGTTGAGCTTCAGGCCGATGCTCGAGTACGCGATGATCGCGGCGATGACCGCGCCGACGATCGCCGCAACGGCGAACCCAGCAAGGGCGTTCCCGACCCAGAACGCCACGGCGAACGCGGTCATAGCGGACAGGCGAATGCTGCCCTCGAGAGAGAGGTTGATGACACCGGACTTCTCAGTGATGGTCTCGCCCATCGATGCGATGATGAGCGGTGCAGCTGCCGCGATGATCGAGTTGAAGGTAGCTTCCACGATCAGGGCTCCTCTTGGGTCGATCGGGACCACGACGCCCGCCGTGCTGCGAAGGCACCGCCGAACATGACGAACAGCACGATGACTCCCTGGAGAACTCCTCCGAAGGCCGAGTCGAGGCCAAGGCGAAGATCGAGTTGTGTGCTCCCGACGGAGATTGCGACGAAGAACAGGGCGATCGGTGCAACGAGTGCAGCAGAGAACCCGGCGAGGAGGACAACGAGGATGGCAAGGAACCCGTAGCCACCCGATATCGCCGGAACCAGCTTGTGGTGGAACGCCGTGACCTGCACGGTTCCTGCGATCCCTGCCAGCGCTCCACCGAGGGCGAACGCTCCGAGGAGGTACCGGTTCGTGGGGATCCCCAGGAGGAACGAACTGTACGAGTTACTCCCGACCGACTTGAGCCGGAGTCCGAACAGTGTGCCGCGCAGCAGCACCCAGACGAGCGCGACGCTTGCAAGGCCCAACAGCACCGGTATGACGGGCCAACCGACACCGAACGCCTGGAACTCGGGCATCCATGCTTCCTGCCGGAAGATGTCGGTTCCGCTCGTCGATGCGACACCCGCACGCTTCCACGGCCCAATGACGAGATAGGTTGCGATCCCCGCGGCGACGAAGTCCAGACCGAGGCCTCCGAAGATCTCGTGTACACCGCCGTGCGTCTTCAGGAAACCTGCAAGGAGTGCCCACACGGCACCGCCGATCGCACCGGCGAGGATCGTTCCCGGCACCACGACCCACCCCGGTCCGGGAACAACGCGTGCAACCCAGCTCGCAGCGATCGCCCCCATGATGACCTGGCCCTCCACGCCGATGTTCCAGAGTCCTGCTGCGAACGTGATCACGAGTCCGGCGGATGCAAGGAGTAGTGGTGACCACGCCAGGAGCGTCGCGGAGATCTTCGAGGCGGATCCGAACGAACCCTCCACGAGAAGGCTGAGTGCCTTGAACGGCGGAGCACCGACAGCCACGAGCAGCAGGATCCCAAACGTAAGTGCTGCAGCAAGCGAAACCAGTGTCGGGACGGCGAGACGGAGCCTGGTCACACCCGCTCCTTTCCGCCGATGAGGTAGCCGAGTTCCTCACCATCCGTCTCGGCAGCGTCTCGCGTGGCAAAGACGTCACCCCCGAAGAACACGACGATCCGGTCGCTGTAACGCAGCAACTCGTCGAGGTCTGCTGAGGCGAACATGATCGACGTGCCGCTGCCCCGGCGCTCGAGCAGCCGCGTCCACACGTAGGCGGCAGACTCGACATCGAGCCCACGCGTGGGATGCTCGAGAAGAAGCAATCGCACTGCATCCGGGATCATTGCAAGGAGCAGCCGCTGCTGGTTCCCACCCGAGAGGGTCTCGGCGTTGGAATCAGGGCGTCCCTTGATCGAGTACTCGCCGATCTCCCTTGCTGCCACGTCGTCCGCTTTCTTCCAGTCGATGAAGAAGCTCGTGTCATCCGAGACGAGGACGAGGTGCTCGGCGATCGAGATACCTTCGACCAGGCCTTCCTCGAGACGGCCCGCTGGGAGATAGTGCACGCCTGCTTGCAGGTGGTCCCGGTATGAGGCCCCGGTGAGGTTGGCCCCGTCGACGGTGAGCGTCCCCTCGGTCGGATCGATGAGTCCTGCACAGGCTCGCAACAGGGTCCTCTGGCCACTGCCCTCGAGGCCTGCGAGGCCGACGACCTCCCCCGAAGCGATCTCGAAGTCGAGGGTCTCGATGTGGGTCATTCCTTCATCGAGCACGAGGTCACGGCACACCAGGAGTGGGGCGCCCGTCTCGATGGATGGGTGGTCCTCTTGAACGAAGATCTTGCCGAACATCTCGGCGACAAGCGTCTCGGACGACACCGGCATATCTGCCTCGTATACGACCTTTCCCTGTCGGATGACCGTCACCGAGTCGCACAACTCTTCGACCTCTTCGAGCTTGTGTGAAACGAACAGCACGATCAGCCCGTCCTGTGCAAGACGCTTGAGCGTCGCGAACAGCTGCGCACGCTGTGTCGCTGAGATGCCGGTGGTCGGCTCATCGAAGATGAGCACCTTGGCTCCGAGCCACATGAGGCGCGTGATAGCCAGCTGCTGGCGCTCTCCGACCGTCAGGTCACCGGCGGCGACCGTGGGGTCGAAGTGGAAACCGAGGTCGGTGCTCACTCGTGCGAGTTCGCTCTGTGCTTCGGAGCGGTCGAGGCGGAGTCCACCGGGTGCGCCCAACACGAAGTTGTCGAGTACGGAGAACGGGAGGAAGACAAGTGGATCCTGATGCAGCATGCCGATGCCGACCTTGATCGCGTCTGCCGGTGAACGGAGATCCAGGACCTCCCCATCGAGAACGACTTCACCGGAGTCCGCTTCGTAGAACCCCGAGAGGATCTTCATCAACGTGGACTTGCCCGCACCGTTCTCACCGAGAACACCGTGAAGCGTTCCCGACTCGATGGTGAACGAGACTCCATCACTGGCACGCACAGGACCGAAGTACTTGTGGATGTCCCGAATCTCGAGCGCCATGGGGAGAAGGGTACTCGGTACTTGGTATCTGGTATCTAGAACCAGGTGGGGCTCAGATGGCGGAAGGGGGAGGTTCTCACGAACCTCCCCCTTCCATCGTGTGTGGTCTCGCTCAGCCGGAGGAGCTTGCGCCCTCCATGCCTTCGAGCAGTTGCTTCATGTACCAGATCTGGACGTCCGATCCCTTCTCGCCGTCGGCGAGGAAGGGTGTGCCGTCCTGGTAGTTCAAGGGACCGACGAACAGGTCGATCGAGCCATCGCCGAGACCCTCGATGAACGTATCGAGAGTGGCAGCATCATCTGGTGACAGTGCATCGCCGGTCACCCAGCCGATCATCGATGTGTCCGGGTTGTTGATGTCTGTCCAGTCCGGGCCGATCCACTGGAACTGGCGTTCGTACGTACCGTTCATGACCGACGTTGCAACGTCGAGGTACGAGGGTCCCCAGTTGAAGTAGGGGACGCCGAGACAGACTTCCGGTGCTTCCGAGCACGCGCCGACGTAGTCGTACGGGATCGCCCATACGTCCTCACCTGCTGCTGCACGCTGGCCTGTCACGACGAGTGCTTCGGTCGTGTCGATACCGGAGATGACGACGTCGACGCCGCCATCGAAGAAGGCGTTCGTGACTTCGGTCGGATCGAGCGTCACACCTGGGATGTTGAACCAGAAGCCGATCCAGTTGACTTCCATGTTGAGGTTGTCGGGGTTGTTCCCTGCAAGCTCCCAACAGGCCTGGGCACCGAGGTACACAGAACTGGCCAATCTACGGGTCTCATCGTTGATCAGCGGTCCGAGGTAGGCGATGTTGCCCGTGCTGGACGTCAGCGCTGCGGCGCAGCCTGCGATCGCCTTGCCGATGGTCATTCTGCCCATGATGTTTCCAAGATTCGAGAGATCAGCGCGGTACGCCTCACCTTGCTCCCAGGCACTGTCACCGGAGGACCAGATCATCGGTACGTCGGGGTGCTCAGCGGCAGCAGCTTCGATGCCGTCCTTCATGTCGTCGGATGTCGCGAAGATGAGTTGCGCGCCCTGATCGATCATGTCGCTGACAACCTGCTCCACCGACGTCTCGGGACGGTCGGCGGGGTTCACGGTGTCGAGAGAGATCATCTCGGCACCGGTCATCTCCTCGATGTACTTGCCTGCCTCGTAGTGAGCCTGTGACCAGCCACGGTCGTTCTCAGGGCCCACGAGGATCATCCCGAACTTGAACCCCTCGCCGGGCATGGCCGCCGCTGTGGTCGTCGTTCCCTCATCGCCACTGGCGGCTGTGGTCGTCGTCTCTTCGCTCGAACTGCTACACGCGGCGGCCACAAGGGCGAACACCACGAGCAACATGAGCAGACGAACCGAGCGCTTGCCTTGTCTCATCGGTTGCTCCTTCGTTGTCGGATCCAACTCACCGGGCAAGCCTGTAGCTGCCCGGCCGGACACACTGGCCCGGGCACACAGAACATTAGTGCCAGACTGCGGAACCCCAATCGCACGAGACTGTGCGTGATGGCCGAAGCGATCGAGGCTCTCGGGACGGGTAACCTCGTGACGATGGACATCGTTTTCGTCAGGCACGGCCAACCCCAATGGGCCATCGACGGCATCACCCAGCCGAACCCACATCTCACGGAGCTCGGACACGAACAGGCTGTGTTCGCTGCCCAACGGATCGCAACGGACCGCAAGCCCGTCACCGAACTCATCGTCTCGCCAGCGCTGCGCTCTCAGGAGACCGCTGCCCCGATCGCCGAGAAGACGGGGCTCGAGATCGCGACGATCGAGAACCTCGTCGAGGTCAAGATGCCCAACTGGGAAGGGGTGACCGAAGAGGTTGTCATCGAGATCTTCAAGAGCGCGAAGAACCGGACACCCGATGAGTGGTGGGACGGTCTTGCCGGCGGAGAGTCGTTTCGCGACTTCCACGACCGCGTGACCACGGCGCTCGATGCACTCCTCGCCGAGCGGGGGATGGTGCGTGATCCCGACGATTCGAGTCTCTGGCACGTCGAGCGCGACCCCGGGCGTCTTGTGATCGTCGCCCATGGGGGGACCAACTCGGTGTGCCTCACCCACCTTCTCGGCATCCCACCAGCGCCATGGGAGTGGGAGAAGTTCGTCCTGTTCCATGCATCGTTCTCGAGGGTGAAGATGATTCCGCTCGCCGGTGCCCACGTCCCAAGTCTGCGCACCTTCAACGACCAGGACCACATCCCGATGGACAAACGCAGCCGCTGACAGGACTCTGGCGCTGAAACGGCTCACATACGGGCTGTATCGGCGCCAGACGCCTGGGTTATTTGCCGTAGCGGCGTTCGCGGTGGGTGTACTCACGCATGGCGCGCAGGAAGTCGACCCTGCGGAATGCAGGCCAGTAGACATCGACGAACGAGTACTCCGCATACGCTGCCTGCCAGAGCATGAAGCCGCTGAGCCTGGCTTCACCTGAGGTACGCAGAACGAGGTCGGGATCGGGGAGATCCGATGCGTACATGCGTGCCGACATGGCGTCGCGGTCGATGTGGTCGGCTATCTCGACGGCGCTCATCCCGCGACCCGCAAGGTCGCTCACAAGATCCTTGACGGCGTCGACGATCTCCTGGCGGCCACCGTAGGCGAGGGCGATCGTGACGCGGCGCGAACCAGCGGAACACCTCTCCTCCAGACGTTTCGCAGCTTCGACGAGGTCGGAGGGAAGGAGGTCGAGCGAACCGATGAACTTCACCCGGACATCATGCCCGGCAGGTGTCTCGGGGATGCGGTTGAAGAGATCGATCAACACCGTGTAGTACGGCCGCAACTCATCGGCAGGACGCGCGAGGTTCTCCGTCGACAACAACCAGCACGTCACCGTGTCGATCTCGAGGTCGGCGGTCCACTCGAGGAACTCGACGAACTTGTCCATACCGACCCTGTAGGACGCCTCGTAGTCGGGGAGGCCCTCTTGCCTGGCATACCTGCGGTGCCCATCGTGGATGACACCGATGTGGCTCGGCAGTCGATCACTGTCGAGTCGTGACGACAGCCTCTCTTCGTACAGGCGGTATAGCGGTCGGAGTGCACGCTGTTTCAGCGTCACACCTGTCTCCGTTCTTTCAACACAGGGGCCCAGCGCCCCCTTTGCATTCGTAGCCTAGGACAACGCAACGAACACCACCGGTGATCCTCACCGCGTTCGACCGACATGTGTGGTTGGCGAAGTATCGGGTACGCTCAGGTGTCATGGAAGCGCAACGATGGTCCCTCGGCAAGATGCAGAACCCCATCCGGGGTTTCCTGCACGGTGCCGCAGCGATCCTCGCCGTCTTCGGAACCGTCTTCCTTGCATGGCAGGCACCGAACTGGGGCATCCGGGTCGGGGCCATCGTCTTCGGACTCGCGATGGTCGCCCTCTACACGACCAGTTCCCTGTACCACGCGATCCCGTGGCGTGAAGCCTGGAAGAAGCGCATGCAGCGACTCGACCACTCGATGATCCTCGTGCTCATCGCAGGGACCTACACGCCGGTAGTCATCGCGACGCTCGACGGCTCCCTGCGCTGGATCGTCCTCGCTATCGCATGGGGCACCGTCGGGGTCGGCATCATCCAACACACGTTCTTCCCTCGCGAAGAGCAGACATTTTCCATGATCCTGGCCATCTCGATGGGGTGGCTCGGCATCTTTGTCGCGTGGAAGTTCGTTGCCGAACTCGGATGGGTCGCGTCGGGCCTTGCACTTGCCGGTGGTGCTATCTACTCGATCGGCATGGTGCTGTTGATCACGAACCGCCCACGCCTGTGGCCCAGGGTCTTTTCCTACCATGAGGTGTTCCACATCATGGTCGTGACCGCCACCGCGTTGCACTTCATCGTCGTCTGGCGCTACGTTCTGCCACTCTCAGCGTAACGGACAGGTTCTCAGGGCTGTCCCGCCCCAGGCAACACCGGTCCAGGAACACGCAACAACAGGAGCCTGCCCTCCTCGTACCCACCGTTGTGGAATCCGTACGTCTCGCCCTTGTCGATGTGAAGCACATCGCCCTTGGTGACCCGGAACGTCTCCTCCTCGACGGTGAACTCGAGGTCGCCCTGCAGACAGACGTACATGCGGTGGTCCTTGCCGGACTCTCGTGCGGGACGCTCCACTCCGATCGGCACGATGACTTCAGCGAACGAAGCGAGCTTGAACACCGACGGCGTCAACTCTCTCAACTCGAAGTCGCCGAACTCGAAGGGGACAGCGTCTGCGTATCTCTTGAGTTCCATAGCTCAAGAGTAGCTTTCGGCCACGCACTGTCCGCCACCATCCGTTCCTGTCATACCCCCTCGATACGGTACAGGTATGAACACGATGCAACTGGTACCCAACCCAACTCCAACCGATCTGACCACACTCAGCAACGTCGCTATAGAGACGTTCTTCTCCGCAGCAGGCCTCAAGGTGAGCGTGGTCCCCCACTGTGACGGCGCTGCATGTGCTGCATGTTTCGGTCGGGAACCGGCAAGGGCTGCCTGACCGACGCCGAGGAAACTAGGAAGTCGATCCAGACGTCTGCACAAGGAGTCGCTCGAGGTCGGATATCTGTGCGACAACCGACTCCATCGACCCTCCGCCGGCAGTCCTGCGATAGGCAACCGAGCCAACAGGGTCGAGGCGTTCAACATCGGCGGACAGGAAACGCTCATCGAACTCTACGAGTTCAACGCCGGTGAGATCGGTGATACTTCTCTCTGTGGCGACCAGCGTCGACACGAGACGGCCGACGATGTGGTGAGCCTCCCGGAAGGGAACCCCCCGCTCCACGAGGACCTCTGCGAGATCGAGCGCCGTGACCCACGCAGACGGAGCCGGCGGACGGAACTTCGCCGTAGCGACCATCCCAGCAAGAGCTGCGAGTGCTCCCGAGAGCGTGTCGTCGGCGTGGAACACCGACCGCTTGTCCTCCTGAAGATCACGGTTGTACGTCATGGGAAGACCCTTCTGCATCGACATGATCGCGGTCAGGTCACCTATGACCGTCGACGCCTTACCCCGAACGAGCTCGGCGATGTCTGGGTTCTTCTTGTGTGGCATCGCCGACGATCCCGTCGTGTACGCGTCCGAGAAGGTGACCCATCCGAACTCGCTCGTACACCACAAGATCAGCTCCTCTGCGAAGCGAGACAGATGGACCATCGTCTGGGTCGTGCACCAGACGTACTCCGCGGCGAAGTCCCGTGAACCAACCGCGTCCATCGAGTTCGCAAAGACAGCGCTCATCTCGAGATGGCGGGCCGATGCCTCAGGGTCGAGGGGGAGAGACGACCCTCCCGATGCTCCAGCGCCGAGCGGACTCACATCGATACGCCCCCTGGCGTCCCTGAAGCGGCCTGCATCGCGCACCAGCATCCATGCATACGCGAGGAGATGGTGCGCGAGGGGGACCGCCTGGGCCTGTTGAACGTGGGTGTAGCTCGGAACGACGACATCGCCGACGTCCTTGGCCTGCCCGATGAGGACACGGATCAGGTTGTCGATCTGGATCAACCTCGCATCCACCGCATCGAGCAGGTAGAGCCGCAGGTCGAGCGCGACCTGATCGTTTCGTGACCGTCCCGTATGAAGCTTGCCTGCTAGATCGCCGATCAGCTCTCCGAGCCTGCGCTCGACTGCGCTGTGCACGTCCTCGTCCGAATCGAGGAAGGCGAACGATCCGCCTGCAGCCTCGCCCGCGACGGTCTCGAGACCCTCGGTGATCGCCTCGACTTCTCCACCAGCGAGCAACCCGACGTCTCCGAGCATCGCGACGTGAGCCAGGGA
>VAPL010469586.1_pt1 | contig 26305 bp, 38 predicted proteins | sample 3395061 | NCBI WGS metagenome assembly VAPL01 (sample SAMN08290444, study PRJNA428436) | hydrothermal vent metagenome | isolation source: Deep-sea hydrothermal vent chimney 2 | place: Pacific Ocean: Juan De Fuca Ridge | depth 2182 m m | reverse complement strand
GTACAAATGGTTGTGACCTTGATTGCGCCTATCGCGATGGAAGACGGTTTACGTTTTGCGATTCGTGAAGGTGGCCGTACCGTGGGTGCGGGTGTTGTTGCGAAGGTTATTGAATAACATTTGTTATTTGTAACGTAAATATAAAGTATTAGTAACGAACAATAATTTAGAGAATTTGAAATGGCAGCAGCAAACCAAAATATTCGTATTCGCTTGAAAGCATTCGACCATCGTCTGATTGATCAATCTGCACGTGAAATCGTTGAAACAGCCAAGCGAACTGGCGCATTGGTTAAAGGACCTATTCCTTTACCAACACGTAAAGAGCGTTACACGGTTTTGATTTCTCCGCATGTAAATAAAGATGCACGAGATCAATACGAAATTCGCACGCACAAGCGCATGATGGATATTTTACAACCAACTGATAAAACAGTTGATGCATTGATGAAGCTAGATCTCGCCGCAGGCGTAGATGTTCAAATTCAATTAAATTAATTTAAGTAAATTTAAAGAGATACGATAATGACGATTGGTGTAGTAGGTCGCAAAATTGGGATGACACGCATCTTTACAGATGAAGGTGCATCATTGCCCGTGACTGTTATTCAAGTAGAAGCGAATCGTGTTACTCAGTTGAAAACTGTTGAAACAGACGGTTATCACGCAGTTCAGGTGACAACAGGTAGCAAGAAAGCTTCTCGTGTAAATAAACCTAAAGCAGGCCACTTTGCTAAAGCGGGTGTTGAAGCTGGACGTGGTTTATGGGAATTTCGTTTAGACGCAGGTGAAGGCGAAGATTTAACTACGAACAGTGAAATCAACGTTGATATTTTTGAAGCAGGCCAGAAAGTGGATGTTTGTGGAACCAGTATTGGTAAAGGTTTTCAGGGCGTTATCAAACGTTATAACTTTGCTATGCAAGACGCAACACACGGTAACTCATTGTCGCATCGTGCGCCGGGTTCGATTGGTCAATGTCAAACACCGGGTCGGGTATGGAAAGGCAAAAAAATGTCGGGTCATATGGGTAATGCAAAAACAACCGTACAAAATCTTGAAGTTGTGCGAGTTGATACCGAACGTAACTTGTTATTAGTTAAAGGCGCTGTGCCTGGTGCTAAAGGTGGCGATGTTGTTGTTCGCCCGGCAATGAAGGCATAAGAGGTTACTATTATGGAATTAAATTTAACAACAGCAACAGGCAAAGCCTCTAAAAAAGCAGTTGAAGTTTCTGATGCAAACTTTGGCCGTGAATTTAATGAGTCACTTGTTCATCAAGCGGTTACTGCTTATTTAGCCGGTGCTCGTCAGGGTTCTGTTGCACAGAAAACACGTTCTGAAGTAAGTGGCGGTGGTAAAAAACCATTTAAACAAAAAGGAACAGGCCGAGCTCGTGCAGGTACAATCCGTGGGCCAATCTGGCGTTCCGGTGGTGTAACGTTTGCAGCTAAACCACGTGACTACAGTCAAAAGTTAAACAAGAAGATGTATGTTGCTTCTATTCGTGCAATTTTATCTGAGTTAGTTCGTTTGGAACGTTTAGTGGTTGTAGATGACATTAAAATGGATGCACCAAAAACAAAAGAATTGGTAGAGAAATTAACAGCATTAGGTGTTATTGATAGTGCGTTAATTGTAACAACGGAAGAAAACGAAGCGCTTGCATTATCTGCGCGTAATATTCCACATATTGACTGTTGTACAGCAGATCAGATTAACCCGGTTAACCTGGTTGGATATGATAAAATTGTAATGACTGCAGCAGCAGTGAAGAACATTGAGGAGACGTTGTCATGAAAGAGCAGGGTTTAATGACAGTTTTACATGCGCCTCATGTTTCTGAAAAGAGTTCGATTGTTGCAGATAAAAACAACCAGTTCGTTTTTAAGGTTGATCCAAGAGCAAACAAAAAAGACATCAAAGAAGCAGTTGAAATGATGTTTGAAGTAAAAGTTTCGGGCGTTAACGTTTTAAATGTAAACGGTAAGAAAAAACGCAATCGTTATGGCGCAGGTCAACGTAAAAACTGGCGTAAAGCGTATGTCACATTAGAGCAAGGCCAGGATATTAACTTCCTGGGTGCAGAATAGGGTATTAGGAAAGTCTGATGGCAGTTATCAAAGCAAAACCGACTTCACCAGGTCGCCGTTTCACGGTTAAGATTTCACATCCTGACCTACATAAAGGTGCACCTTATGCGCCTTTGTTAGAAAAGAAATCTAAATCAGGTGGTCGTAATAACTATGGTCGTATTACAACTCGACATATTGGTGGTGGACATAAACAACACTACCGTGTGATTGATTTTAAACGTAATAAAGATGGTATTCCTTCAAAAGTTGAACGTCTGGAATACGATCCAAACCGTACATCGAATATTGCACTGTTATTGTTTGCCGATGGCGAACGACGGTACATTATTGCAGCACAAGGCATGAAGCAGGGCGATGATATTATGTCGGGTGCCGATGCGCCGATTAAATCAGGTAACTGCTTACCACTGCGTAATATTCCAGTGGGTAGTGTGGTTCATTGTATTGAAATGAAACCAGGCAAAGGTGCACAAATGATTCGTAGCGCCGGTACTTCTGCGCAACTTGTTGCACGTGAAGGTACCTATGCAACCTTAAGATTGCGTTCAGGTGAAATGCGTAAAGTATTATCTGAATGTCGTGCAACAATAGGTTCAGTCAGTAATTCAGAACACAACCTGCGTAAGTTAGGTAAAGCCGGTGCTTCTCGCTGGCGTGGTGTTCGTCCAACGGTTCGTGGTGTTGCCATGAACCCGGTTGATCACCCGCATGGTGGTGGTGAAGGTCGTACATCGGGTGGTCGTCATCCTGTAAGTCCCTGGGGAACGCCTACGAAAGGTTATAAAACTCGTAGTAATAAACGTACAGATAAATTAATCGTACGTCGTCGTAACAAGAAATAATTGATAGAGGATAGATAGCGTGCCACGTTCGATTAAAAAAGGTCCATTTTTAGATTTGCATTTAGTTAAGAAAGTGCAAAATGCGATTGAAACAAATAACAAACGACCAATTAAAACATGGTCGCGTCGTTCAATGATTATCCCTGATATGATTGGTTTAACGATTGCAGTACACAACGGCCGCCAACATGTGCCCGTGCTAATCAGCGATAATATGATTGGTCATAAGTTAGGTGAGTTTGCACCAACACGTACTTACCGTGGTCATTCTGCGGATAAGAAGTCTAAGTAAAGGTTAGAAAGATGGAAGCAATTGCAAAATTAAAGAATGCACGAATCTCTGCTCAAAAAGTTAGATTGGTTGCTGATCAAGTTCGTGGTGTCCCCGTTGAGAGCGCACTGCAACTATTAACATTCAGCACAAAAAAAGCAGCGGTACTTGTTAAGAAAACATTGGAATCAGCGATTGCCAATGCGGAACATAACGAAGGTGCAGATATCGATGAATTAAAAGTCGGTACAATCTATGTAGATGAAGGTCCAACAATGAAACGTTGGCAAGCGCGCGCAAAAGGTGCTGCGTATCATATTTTAAAACGTTCAAGTCACATTACTGTGATTGTATCTGATAAATAAGAGAGTAGACGATGGGGCAAAAAGTACATCCAACGGGTATCCGCTTAGGCATAGTTAAAGACTATAACTCTAAATGGTATGCCAACTCGAAAGACTATCCTGTGTATTTAAATCAGGATCTTAAAGCACGTGCATTTTTAAAAGATAAATTAAAATCTGCATCGGTTAGCCGTATACAAATTGAACGTACTCATGGCAGTGCCAATATTACGATTCATACAGCACGCCCTGGGTTGGTTATTGGTAAAAAAGGCGAAGATATTGAACGTCTTCGTAATGAAGTCACTACGTTAATGGCTTTACCAAAAGTACATATTAATATCGAAGAAATTCGTAAGCCTGAACTTGATGCAACGTTGGTTGCTGAAGGTATTGCTTCACAATTAGAACGTCGAATTATGTTTCGTCGTGCAATGAAGCGTGCAGTTAGTAATACCATGCGTTTAGGTGCACAAGGCGTAAAAATTAATGTTGGTGGCCGGTTAAACGGTGCTGAAATTGCGCGAAGTGAATGGTACCGTGAAGGTCGCGTGCCATTGCATACACTGCGTGCAGATATTGATTATGGTGTTGCTTCGGCTTTAACCACTTATGGAATCATTGGCGTAAAAGTCTGGATCTTTAAGGGTGAAGTTATTGGCGCACAAGAACAAGCTAAAACTGAAGCAGAACCTGCGAAAGCAGCAGCGAAGTAAATAGGAATTGTAGGAGAACATCATGCTGCAGCCGAAACGTACAAAATTTCGTAAGCAAATGAAAGGGCGAAACCGAGGTTTAGCTCAACGTGGTAGTAAAGTAAGCTTTGGTGAGTTTGGCTTGAAGTCAACTGAACGTGGCCGAATTACTGCTCGTCAAATTGAAGCGGCACGTCGTGCCATGACACGTTATGTCAAACGTGGCGGTAAAATCTGGATTCGTATTTTTCCAGACAAGCCGATTACTCAAAAGCCATTAGAAGTACGGCAGGGTAAGGGTAAAGGTAATGTTGAATATTGGGTTTGCCAAATTCAACCTGGTCGCATGTTATATGAAATGGAAGGTGTATCTGAAGAGATCGCACGTGAAGCATTTCGTTTAGCCGCTGCTAAATTACCACTTGGTACAACATTTGTTACTCGGACGGTATTGTAATGAAAGCGATTGATTTAAGAGCAAAAGATTCTGCTGATTTAAACAAAGAATTAACTGCAAAGTTACGTGAGCAATTTAATTTACGTATGCAGCGTGGTTCTGGTCAGTTAACGCGTTCACATCAGCTTAAAGAAGTGCGTCGTACAATTGCCCGAATTAAAACTATTCTGAATGAAAAGAAAACAGGTAATGCAGCATGAGTGAAGCGAAAGTAAAACGTACTGTTACAGGTGTCGTAACCAGTAATAAAATGGATAAAACCATCACTGTTATGGTTGAGCGTGTTGTTAAACATCCAGTTTATGGCAAGTACATTAAACGTTCTAGCAAAGTTCATGCGCATGACGAAAAAAATGAATGCAATATGGGTGACACAGTAGAAGTTGTTGAGTGCCGTCCATTATCCAAGTCCAAGACCTGGAATTTAGAAAAAATCGTAACACGTGCGGTCGCAGTTTAAGCACGGTTAATTAATATTAAAGAATCGGAGTAAACCATGATTCAGATGCAAACACAGTTACAAGTCGCCGATAACAGCGGTGCTCGGCGTGTTCAATGTATAAAAGTGTTGGGTGGATCGAAGCGTCGTTACGCAGGTATCGGTGACATTATTAAAGTCAGCATCAAGGAAGCCATTCCTCGCGGTAAAGTGAAAAAAGGTGACGTTCACAATGCCGTTGTTGTTCGTACACGTAAAGGTGTACGTCGACCTGATGGTTCTATTATTCGTTTTGATAGCAATGCAGCCGTTTTATTAAACGCTAACTTGCAGCCAATAGGTACTCGTATCTTTGGACCAGTAACTCGTGAATTACGTAATGAAAAATTCATGAAAATTATTTCATTAGCACCAGAAGTATTGTAGAAGGCTCGGGGTTCTCGTTATGAATAAGATTCGTACAGGTGATAACGTTATCGTTTTAACCGGTAAAGACAAAGGTAAGCGTGGCACAGTAACGCGTGTTATCTCTGACATAAATAAAGTTATTATTGAAAATATCAACGTTGCCAAGAAACATCAGAAGCCAAATCCAGCTTCAGGTGAAGCGGGTGGAATTGTTGAAGTTGAAATGCCAATGCAAGCATCTAATGTCGCTATCTTTAATGAAGCAACTGGCAAAGCAGATCGCGTTGGTTTTAAGATTTTAGAAGATGGCCGTAAGGTTCGTTATTTTAAATCAAATGGCGAAGTCGTAGACGTATAAATATCGTAGGTTATTAGAAATGGCAAGATTAGAAGCAGTATATAAAGACACAATCGTAAACAAGCTAAAAGAACAGTTTGGTTATTCAAGTGTTATGGAAGTTCCTCGTATCACAAAAATCACTATTAATATGGGTGTTGGTGCTGCGCTTAATGATAAAAAAGTAATGGAACATGCAGTAAGTGACATGACAAAAATTTCAGGTCAAAAACCTATCGTTAATAAAGCGCGTAAATCAGTTGCCGGCTTTAAAGTACGTGAAGGTTGGCCGATTGGTTGTAAAGTAACCCTGCGTAGCAAGCGTATGTATGAATTTTTAGATCGCCTAGTTAGTATTGCTATTCCACGAATCAGGGATTTCCGTGGTTTAAATCCAAAGTCATTCGATGGCCGCGGTAACTACAGCATGGGTGTACAGGAACAAATTATTTTTCCTGAAATTGAATACGATAAAATTGATGTGTTACGGGGTATGGATATTACTTTTACAACATCAGCAAAAACAGATGAAGAAGGTCGTGCATTACTCACAGCCTTTAACTTGCCGTTAAAAGGTACTGGAGATAAAAATGGCTAAGCAATGCATGATTGAGCGTGAAAAGAAACGTATTAAAACAGTTGCTAAATTTGCAGCCAAGCGCGCAGAATTAAAAGCAACAATCAAAGATATGACGATTGATTTTGATATACGGATGGAAGCACAAAAAGCATTACAAAAATTACCACGTAATGCCAATCCGGTTCGTGTTCAACGTCGTTGTCAGATAACAGGTCGACCACATGCGGTTTACCGTAAGTTTGGTTTGTGCCGTAACAAATTACGTGAAGCCGCAATGCGCGGTGATGTGCCTGGTTTACATAAGGCAAGCTGGTAATCTTTTTAGAAGATTAACCGGAATAGATTTTAGGAGAACAGAATTATGATGACCGACCCAATTGCTGACTTGTTAACACGTATTCGTAATGCTTTACATGCGAATAAAGTTGATGTGTCAATGCGTACTTCAAAACAAAAAGAAGCTATCGCGCAAGTTTTAAAAGATGAAGGTTTTATTAACGACTTTTCAGTTGCAGATGACGAAGGTAAAATGTTTTTAACGGTTGTTTTAAAATACTTTGATGGTCAACCTGTTATTGCTAAAATTAAGCGTATTAGCCGTCCAGGACTTCGTATATATAAAGGTAGTGATGATATACCGAAAGTTATGGGTGGTTTAGGTATTTCTATTATTTCTACATCACAAGGTTTGATGTCTGATCGTGCTGCGCGTAAAGCCGGGCATGGTGGCGAAGTGCTCTGCACCGTTCAGTAATTGTTAGTGATTACTGCTCAGTATAGAACGATAAATTTTTTGGAATTTAAGGTTTAGTAAAATGGCAAGATTAAATTCAGTTGAAATCCCTAAAGGTGTTGAGATTTCAATTAAAGATCAACATATTAGCGTAAAGGGTTCTAAAGGTACTCTGGAGTATAATGTTCATCCTGCAGTTGAAGTGACAGCAGCTGATAATATTGTTTCGTTTGCGTCACGCGAAGGTCAAGCAGGTGCGCCTGCTCAGTCGGGTACTGCGCGTGCATTAATTATTAATATGTTGACAGGTGTAAGCAAGGGTTTTGAAAAGAAACTTTTGTTGGTTGGTGTTGGTTATCGTGCGCAAGCTAAAGGAAAAGTATTAAACCTTACATTGGGTTTTTCTCATCCTGTTAACTATCAATTACCAGAAGGCGTTAGTGTTGAAACACCAAGTCAGACTGAGATTATATTAAGTGGTATTAACAAGCAGGTTGTTGGCCAGGCTGCAGCTGAAATTCGCGCTTTTCGTCCACCTGAACCTTACAAAGGTAAAGGTGTTAAGTATGCTGACGAACATATCGTACGTAAAGAAGCTAAGAAGAAATAAGGTAGGTTAGACGAATGAATAAGAAGTTATCTCGATTGCGCCGTGCACGTAAAACACGTGCTAAAATTCAGGAATTACTCGTGCCTCGTTTAACAATACATCGCACGCCTCGCCATATCTATGCGCAAGTGATTGCAGCGGGTGGTGAAAAAGTTTTAGCGAGTGCTTCAACAGTACAAGCTGACCTGAAAGCAAATTTAAAAAGTACTGGTAACGTAGATGCTGCTACCGTAGTGGGTAAAGCGATTGCTGAAAAAGCAAAAGCGGCGGGCATTGATACGGTTGCATTTGATCGTTCAGGTTTTCGTTATCATGGTCGTGTAAAAGCACTTGCTGATGCAGCACGTGAAGCTGGATTAAGTCTTTAAAAGGTAAATATTATGGCAGGATTTGAAAACTCAACAGCAACTGATGGCTTACAAGAACGTCTTGTAGATATTCGTCGTGTTGCAAAAGTTGTTAAAGGCGGACGTATTTTTGGTTTTTCTGCACTAACAGTGGTTGGTGATGGTAAAGGCAAAGTTGGATACGGCCGTGGTAAAGCACGTGAAGTTCCTGTTGCTATTCAAAAAGCAATGGAAGATGCACGTAAAAACATGAAGACTGTTGAGTTAAATGAAGGTACTTTGCATTACCCCATTATGGCACGTAAAGGCGCAGCAAAAGTTTATATGCAACCTGCTTCTGAAGGTACTGGTGTTATTGCTGGCGGTCCAATGCGTGCTGTTTTTGACGTGGTTGGCGTGCATAACGTACTTGCTAAATGTATCGGTACCAATAATGCTATTAATGTTGTTCGCGCAACGGTTGATGGCTTGGCAAGCATGTTGTCACCAAAGCAAGTTGCGGCAAAACGCGGCTTAAAAGTTGAAGATATTACGGAATAAGATAATGGCTGCCAAAAAGAAAATCGCTAGTAAGAAAATCAAAGTGACTTTGTTCAAAAGTACAATTGGTCGCTTAGCTGCACATAAAGCATGTGTATCTGGATTAGGTTTACGTCGTATACATCATACTGTTGAAGTTGAAGATACCCCTTCAGTTCGTGGAATGATTAATACCGTATCGTATATGGTTAAGGTTGAGGAATAGTCATGCGTTTAAATACACTTAAACCTGCTGAAGGTTCTAAAAAAGATGCTAAACGAGTTGGTCGTGGTATCGGTTCTGGTTTAGGCAAAACTTGTGGTCGTGGCCATAAAGGTCAAAAGTCACGTTCAGGTGGTTACCATAAAGTTGGTTTTGAAGGTGGTCAAATGCCTTTACAACGTCGTTTACCAAAACGTGGCTTTAGCTCAAGAATTGGTTTTGTTACAGACGAAATTCGTACACATGAATTAAATCTTCTTGATGGGGTTGTTGATTTAGCGGCATTAAAAGCGGCAAACCTTGTTCGTAATGACATTTTACGTGCAAAAGTAATGTTGTCGGGTGAAGTTACTAAAGCAGTAACAGTAAAAGGTTTACGTGTTACTAAAGGTGCACGCGCAGCTATTGAAGCTGCTGGCGGCAAGATAGAAGACTAGTGGCAACGCGTAATAACATACCCTCTGCAAGTGGTAAGCAAATGAGCGAGCTACGCCAACGAATTTTTTTCGTTATTGGTGCGTTGCTGGTTTTTAGAATCGGTTCTTTTATTACCGTTCCTGGCATCGACCCGGCTCAACTGGCTCAAATGGTTGAACAGCAAAAAGGTACTATTCTGGATATGTTTAACATGTTCTCAGGTGGTGCGTTATCAAGGTTGTCATTATTTGCACTTGGTATTATGCCGTATATATCGTCTTCGATTATTATGCAGTTGTTAACCAAGGTGCATCCTACGCTTGAAGCTTTAAGTAAAGAGGGCGCGGCAGGTAGACGAAAAATTACCCAATATACACGCTATGGTACGTTGGTCTTAGGTACATTCCAGTCTCTGGGCATCGCGGTTGCATTATTTAGGCAAGATGGTCTTGTTATTATTGATAATGCTTATTTATTTTACTTTACCACTGTTATTACACTGGTAACGGGCACCATGTTTTTAATGTGGTTGGGTGAGCAGATTACTGAACGTGGTATTGGTAATGGTATTTCACTGATTATTTTTGCTGGTATTGTGGCTGGATTGCCAACAGCTATCGCTGGAACGCTGGAACGCGGCAGTACAGGTGAAATGAGCTCAGCAGTTATTCTGATTTTATTTATCCTGGCGATTGCGGTGACAGCTTTTGTTGTCTTTATGGAGCGTGGCCAGCGACGGATTACGGTTAATTATGCGCAGCGGCAACAGGGACGCGGCATGTACCAGGGGCAAACTAGCCATTTACCGTTAAAGGTTAATATGGCGGGTGTTATTCCACCTATATTTGCTTCGAGTATTATTTTATTTCCTGCGACCATTGCTGGTTGGTTTGGTAATGACACAAGTTTAAGTTGGTTGGTAGATATTCGGACCTTATTATCACCGGGCCAACCGCTGTATGTTTTGTTATATGCAATTGCAATTATTTTCTTCTGTTTCTTCTATACAGCATTAATGTATAACCCGAAAGAAACAGCTGATAATTTAAAGAAAGCGAATGCGATTATTCCAGGTGTAAGGCCTGGCGAGCAAACCGCAAAGCATATAGATACAATTTTAGGGCGTCTTACATTAGTGGGTGCAATCTACATTACATCGGTTAGTTTGTTACCGGAGTTCCTGATTTTGGAGTGGAATGTACCTTTTTACTTTGGTGGTACCTCGTTATTGATTATTGTTGTTGTTGTAATGGATTCAATGGCACAAATTCAGGCGCATATGATGTCGCACCAATATGAAGGACTGATGAAAAAGTCTAACCAGAAAGGTAAGAGCTAAGTTATTGATTTATTAAGCTTAGATTAAGTTTAATTTTGAATCGTTTTATATTGAATATAGTTTTTGGGAGTAACTGGCATGAAAGTCAGAGCATCTGTTAAGAAAATGTGTACAAGTTGTAAAATTATCCGTCGTCACGGTGTTGTGCGTGTTATTTGCAAGAATCCACGACATAAGCAACGTCAGGGATAAGAGGCTAGTTGACTGAAAATAAGGCTTAAATTAAGGTTTAGTCTTGCTCAGTCACCTGGATATGCGTACAATTAGCCGTTTCGCGCTGGCTCGAATTAATTCGTGCTGCGCGATTATTTATTGAAATTTTGAGGAAGTAATCCATGGCCCGTATAGCCGGAATAAACGTACCTGATCATAAACACGCTGTTATCGCTTTAACAGCTATTTATGGTATTGGCCGAACACGTGCAAAAGAAATTTGTGCGGCCGTTGGTGTTGAACCAAGCACTAAGATTAGTGCATTGGATGAAAGTGTTATTGAACAGATTCGTACTGCAGTTGCAACACTCACCGTAGAAGGCGATTTACGACGTGAAGTTTCCATGAACATCAAACGTTTGATGGATTTGGGTGCATATCGTGGTATCCGTCATCGTCGAGGCCTTCCTCTTCGTGGCCAACGTACAAAAACAAACGCTCGGACTCGTAAAGGTCCACGTAAACCCATTAAAAGATAAGATCCAGGTAATCAGCAATTATGGCAACTAAAAAAGCTCGTACGCGCAAGAAAGTAAAACGTGACGTCTCCGACGGCATAGCGCATATTCATGCATCATTTAACAATACGATAGTGATGATCACCGACCGACAGGGAAATGCCTTATGTTGGGCAACTGCGGGCGGTTCAGGTTTCCGTGGTTCGCGTAAAAGCACACCTTTTGCTGCGCAAGTAGCGGCAGAACGTGTAGGCACAATGGCCAAAGAATTCGGTATGAAAAATCTCGAAGTGAACGTAAAAGGTCCAGGACCTGGTCGTGAATCTGCGGTGCGTGCATTACATGCTAATGGTTTTAAAATTACAAATATTTCGGATGTTACGCCCATTCCTCATAATGGTTGTCGTCCACCGAAACGTCGTCGAGTGTAGGAGTAAATACATTGGCTAAATATATTGGACCCAAATGTCGTCAGTGCCGTAGAGAAGGTACTAAATTATTTTTAAAAGGTGAAAAATGCTTTTCAAGTAAATGTGCGATGGAAAATCGTCCTTTTGCGCCTGGTCAGCATGGACAAAAACGTACCCGTATGTCAGATTATGCTGGGCAGTTACGTGAGAAACAAAAATTACGTCGTGTTTATGGCATTTTAGAAAAACAATTCCGTGGCTATTATAAAGAAGCTGATCGAATTAAAGGTTCAACAGGTGAAAACCTGTTACAGCTATTAGAATCTCGTCTTGATAACGTTGTTTTCCGAATGGGTTTTGGTGCGTCACGTAGTGAAGCCCGCCAACTTGTTCGCCATAATGGTATTACCGTCAATGGCAGTAAATTAAATATACCATCTGCACAAATTACAGCAGGTGATGTCATTGCCATTGCAGAAAAAGCAAAAGCGCAATTACGTATTAAAGGTGCCATGGATGCTTCTCAAGCACGTGGCATTGTGGATTGGGTAGATGTGGATGCTTCCAAGTTGGAAGGTGTTTACAAAAATGTACCTGAACGTAGCGATTTACCATCAGATATTAAAGAAAATCTGGTTGTAGAATTGTATTCTAAATAATTGGTGCTAACTTAAATTTCTCCGGTTATTTTCCGGAAAAAAAAAGAGGATATTACATGCAAGGTGCAGCTGAATTTTTGACCCCGCGAATTGTTGATGTTAATCAAGTTAGTGATACGCATGCAAAGGTGACATTAGAGCCATTGGAACGTGGTTTCGGTCATACACTGGGTAATGCATTACGCCGTATATTATTATCATCAATGACTGGCTACTCAATTATTGAAGCTGAAATCGATGGCGTATTGCACGAATACACAACAGTTGAAGGCGTGCAGGAAGATGTAATGGACATCTTACTGAATTTGAAAGGCGTTGCGATTAAGATGGACGATGCAGAATCGTCTACCGCAAGACTGACATTGAATAAAAAAGGTCCATGCATTGTTACCGCTAGTGACATCGCGGTTGATCATAATGTTGAAATTGTAAATCCTGACCACATTATTGCTCATTTGACAGATGCAGGTGAGCTAAATATGGTACTAAAAGTTGCCGCAGGTCGTGGTTATGAAGCTTCTAATCTTCGTGTTGTTGATGAAGAAGAAGATCGACCTATTGGCCGATTACAACTTGATGCATCCTACAGCCCTGTATCTAAAGTATCTTATAACGTAGAAAGCGCACGTGTTGAGCAGCGTACTAATCTCGATAAATTAATTATCGAATTAGAAACAGATGGTACACTCGAGCCAGAACAAGCTATTCGTAATGCAGCAACTATTTTACAGGAACAGTTAGCAGCATTTGTAGATTTACGCAGTAAAGAAGCAGATGAGCCATCAGAGCAAGAACCTGATATTGATCCAATCTTACTTCGTCCTGTTGATGATTTAGAATTAACAGTACGTTCTGCAAATTGCCTTAAAGCAGAACAAATTTACTATATTGGTGATTTAATTCAATGCACTGAAGTTGAATTACTTAAAACACCAAACCTTGGTAAGAAGTCATTAACAGAAATCAAAGATGTACTTGCATCTCGTGGTTTGTCTTTAGGTATACGTTTAGAAAACTGGCCACCAGCAAGTTTAGCCGGTAGCAAAGAAGATAAACCAGTATCAACATTATTAGGCTAGTAAGTAATAGCCTCAAATTTTAAAAGAATTGAAATAGGGTAGTATCATGCGTCATCGTCAAAGTGGTCGGCAACTTAACCGCAATAGTTCACATCGTAAAGCAATGTTTAAAAATATGTCATCGTCATTATTTAAACATGAACTTATTCGCACAACTCTTGCTAAGGCAAAAGAATTACGTCGCAAGGCTGAGCCTTTAATTACATTAGCGAAGAAAGATTCAGTCGCTAATCGTCGTTTGGCTTTTGCTCGTTTAGGTGATCGTGATATTGTTACTAAATTATTTAATGAATTAGGTCCTCGCTATGTTGAAAGGCCTGGTGGTTACTTGCGTATTCTAAAATGTGGTTTCCGTCAAGGTGATAAAGCGCCAATGGCTTACGTTGAACTTGTTGATCGGCCGATTGTAGAAGAGGACGATGAACAAGAAGCAGTTGAAGAATAAGTAATAAATAATCTACAAAGCCGGGCTATATGCCCGGTTTTTTTTGCATACAATAAATTATCATTATTACTATACAGGCATACAGGTTTTATACAGAGTCGCTTTATTATGAAAAGAAATATTTTTACGATACTAGGACTGATTTTAATTGTTTATATGGTTCTATTTTTAGATATACCTATTGACCATTATCGAATTATTCAAGAGCTATGGAATTCTGGGCATATCTTTTTATTTATTCTTATATCTTTTTATCTCTACAAAAAAGTGTTTAACAAGTATACCTTTCCGCTATATCTCGAAATTTTATCTATTTCAATTATATCGATCATTATTGGTGGACTGATTGAATACATACAATCTTTCACTGGTCGTGATAGTAGTTATTATGATGTGGCTCTTGATACTATTGGTGGTTTAATCGGGGTATTATTGTTTTCAAACTCAGTAAAGAAAACTAACAAGATTAAGCGGGTTTTTCTGCATAGCAGTATAGTTGTTCTTTTCATATACTTAATATACCCGATGCTAATAGTGGCAATAGATGATATTTATCAACGGATAGAATTTCCAGCGATTATTTCGACTAATTCTTCCAGAGAAGTTACTAGATTTGATCAACAAAATATAAAAATCGAGTTTGTTGATAGTGATTTAGTTAATGGCAAGAGCGATAAAATACTAAAACTATTGTTCAATCCAGGCAAATATTCTACAGCTGTGCTTGGAACGGGCATACAGGATTGGTCAAAGTATAATTATCTCGCTTTTACTATCTATAATCCAGAATTGACTTCAACAACTCTAAATATACGTATACATGATGATGCGCACAGCCTTTCTGGTAACCAGTTTTATGATAGATATAACAGAAAATTAACGATAAACTCAGGTTGGAATGAAATTAAAATTAGTCTTTATGATGTAAAAAATTCACCGACAAAACGCAAAATGGATATGCAAAAGGTTGATCAAATAATGCTTTATAAAAGTAATTTAACTAAAACCGAAATACTTTACCTGGCTGGTATGAGGTTATCTGAATGATTATTTTTTTTACAGACTTCAGTTACAAAGGCCCCTATATCGGTCAGTTAAAATCTGCTGTTTATAAAGAAGCTCCGGATATAAAGACAATCGACTTAATGCATGATGCACCTGTATTTGATATTAAACATTCTGCTTTATTGCTCAATACTCTTAGAAATCATTTTCCTGAGAATGGTGTTTTTTGTTGTGTAGTCGACCCCGGTGTTGGCAGTAGCCGGCAAGCAATTGTGATTAAAGTTGCGGAACAATATTTTGTTGGCCCTGATAATGGTTTATTTGAGTACATTATTCGAACAACGGCTAATATAAAGAGTTTTCAAATCGTCTATACCCCAACAGATTTAAGTAAAACATTTCATGGTCGTGATATTTTTGCCCCTGTATCAGCTCAAGTACATAATAATAATTTAAAAAATCTTCAAGAAATAAATCCTGAAGTGTTACAACGATTCAATTGGCCTGATAATCTTTCTGAAATAATATATATTGATACTTTTGGAAACCTGATGACGGGGCTAGATGCAGATAGTATTAGCAAAGAGATGATAATTAAATATAAGGGATACGATATGTGTTTTGCCGATACCTACTCCGAAATACCAGCAGGTCGTTTCAGTTGGTATATAAATTCCAATAATCTTGCTGAGATTGCGGTTAATTCTGGCAACGCAGCTTCTATTTTAAGTTCCCAAATTGGTGATTTTGTAACTATTGGCGGATAAAGCCTATAAAATAAAACATAGTATATTGATTTAAATCATAATTTAATGTCTATTTTATTATAGTTATAGCGCCTAATGCCGATAGACTCATCAATAATGCCAATTTGACTATTTAGTATCCTGAAATGAAATTAGATTCAATAACTGACCTGTTAAAGTCTTTAAAGGAAGAGTTTTTAATAACCCTGCCTGAAAAAATAACAAAAATAGAGTCGCTAATTCTAAGTCTGCCAGAAAAATCTGATGTTGAATATTTATTGAGAATTATTCATAGCTTAAAGGGTACGGCAGGCACACATGGTTGTCATATCTTTACAAAAATATGTCATCAAATGGAAGATATGATGAGTAAACTTATTGAATCTAGGCAAATCAATACACAGTTAGCTGTTGATATTTTACTTGATTACAATGATTTGCTAACCGCTGCCTTATTAATTGTTAATAATGGTGATGAGAATTTTAATGTAATTGATTTAAAATTGAATCAGCTGAGCCATACTGAAGAAAATAAGAATAAAAAAATATTAGTCGTAGAGCCATCAGTATTGTATGAATCGATGATTCTATCCGTTGTGGAATCAGATAATGTACAGGTGACGGTCGTTAATGATGGCTTTACAGCACTAGAAAATCTATTAATGCAGAGTTACGATCTGCTGATAACGGCAATGGAAACGGCAACGCTAAATGGTGATGCTTTATTAGCGGCGGTACGATTATTACAAAGTAAAAATAAAAACATTAAAACGATACTCATTACAACAAAATTGCCGGATACAATTGAGAATTCTGAGCTGTTTACGCATATTATTAATCGAAGTGATATTAATAATGGCGAACTTAAAAATATTTTAGTCGATTAGCCTGGATTTAAGGTTTTCTCTTAAGCTTGATATCACCGTAATAGGCTGTTGCTGACTCACCGGTGTTATCGGTGTCGGTCATGATGGCAATGGCGTTTATTTTCATTGGCGCTTCACCAAAAACACGTTTATAGTCTTCGTATATATTTACTTGTTGGCTAACCCATTTGCCTACCTTTGCCGTACCGGTTTGGCTAACAAACATTTGAACTCGATTGGTATAAGCATTCGATGTCGTGTAACCAATTGGGTGTTTGTTATCCCAAACATAATTCAATACGGCCAATGGAGGGTATTTACCGTTAAAAGATTTATAGAGATCCGCCTTGTAGCGTTCCATCTCTGTTAATCGTTCTATATCATAATCAAACATAATATATAGTCGAGCGGGATAGTCATCGCCGGCTCGAGTGTTGATATTAGCAGTGTTGAGTATATTATCGATTTTCCATTGCCAGTTTAGAATAGGGTATTCCTTAGAGTCGATAGATACTTTATGAATATAACCTGATGCAGAGGCATGACTGACGGCTTTAAATATAATTTTGTTGTCATCTCTTGTCAGGAAGTAAGCGGTTTTATTCTCAATACTGGGAAAATGTAAAGGCTGCCAGCCTTTGGGTGTTATGTTACGAATATCCTGTTGCGAGAAATTGCCGATAGTTAGCGTTTTATCGGCATAAGCTAGATGAGTAACATTAGAAAGTAACACGAGGTACAAAATATAAGTTTTAATCATAAATTAACACTCTATATTATTAATGGAGGCAATAGAGATAAATTTACCCCTTATATAATAAAGTGTACATTATGCTACATTATTTTTGTGGCTTGTTTACATATTATTACACTTTTGTCCCGTTAACTTGAACCTAATGTTGTTGAAATGCTAAACGGTGCCTACGTTTATGATAATGCTATCGTCAGCGGAAATGGGATTGGTGGGGCTGACTAACGGACTCGCTATTTGCCATCCCTGGCCGCTCAACTGCCGCATCCTTGTGGCAGACGGTGCGCTAGTCAGCCCCACCAATCCCATTTCCTACTTTGTATGCTCGTTCTAAAAAGTTAACGGGACAGCAGTGATATTATTATTAAAAATAATAATAAATGTGCTTATGACGCATTATGAATGAGATATAGTTAACAGTAATAATACGCTATGTTGTTAGTATAAGCGCGTCATTAGAACGGTGACTTTTGCACAAGGATGCGCTAATTATGATCAATCTACTTTCAGCCGAAGATGCCTTTTCTCAAGCCGTACAGCTTTATAATGACAAAGAATTTGGCACCTCGATCCCCTATTTTTTACATGCCATTCGAAAAACCACGAAAGAACATAAGCGGCTTAATGAATATATTGGCTTCTATGGTTTATGTTTAATGAAGCTAGGGAATCGTGATGAAGGCTTTAATAAATGTATCGTTGCAGCTGAAACGGAACTCAATAACCCTGAAGTTTTTCTGATATTGGCTCGTGCCGCATTATTTATGTCGAGGCGAAAAATGTCATTAAAAGCAATTTCACAAGGCTTAGCCATAGATTCTAATTATAAAGACTTGCATAATTTACGGCGTCAGTTAGGTGTAAGACGAGCTCCTGCTATCGGTTTTTTGTCGAGGAATAATTTTATGAATATATTACTCGGCAGATTAACGTATAAAACAAGTCATGGTTAAATAATCGGAATTTTCATTTATTGTGCAAGATGCTTTGCTGCGTTATTTTAGCAAAGCTTTAAGATATTTGCCGGTGTAAGATTCCTTAACCTTTATAACATCTTCAGGTAAACCGGCAGCAACAATCGTACCGCCTTTGTTACCACCTTCGGGGCCTAAGTCGATAATCCAGTCAGCCGTTTTGATTACGTCAAGATTATGCTCAATAACAACAATGGTATTGCCATGGTCGCGTAGCCTGTGTAATACAACAAGAAGTTGTTCTATATCATGAAAATGTAAACCAGTGGTTGGTTCATCTAATATATACAATGTTTTGCCGGTATCACGCTTGGATAATTCACGAGATAATTTAATACGTTGTGCTTCGCCACCCGACAGTGTTGTAGCATTCTGGCCTAAAGTTATATACGAAAGACCAACGTCCATCAGGGTTTGCAGTTTGCGTTTTATTACCGGGATAGCATCGAAAAAGACAACCGCATCTTCTACCGTCATTTCCAGTACTTCAAAAATATTTTTACCTTTGTAACGTATTTCAAGTGTTTCACGGTTATAGCGTTTGCCCTGGCAAATATCGCAGGGTACATAGATATCGGGTAAAAAGTGCATTTCAACTTTGAGTACGCCATCACCCTGGCAGGCTTCACAGCGACCACCTTTTACATTAAAGCTGAATCGTCCTGGTGCATAACCACGTGTGCGGGCATCCTGAGTTTGTGCATAAAGTTCTCTCAGTGGAGTAAATAATTGCGTATAGGTTGCCGGGTTTGAACGCGGTGTACGTCCTATCGGGCTTTGGTCGATATCGACAATTTTATCAAATTGTTCCATCCCTTCAATTGTTTTAAAGGCAGCCACTTCGCCACTGGCATTATTTATTTCCTGTGCGGCAAATTTGTATAAGGTGTCGTTGATTAAGGTCGACTTACCTGAACCCGACACGCCAGTAATCGCGGTCATTAAACCTACTGGAAGACTAATAGAGACATTTTTTAAGTTATTGCCACTGGCACCGGTAATCACAAGTTGTTTTGTCGGGTCGTTAATAGTCCGTTGCGCGGGAACAGAGATAGATCTTTTACCACTAAGATATTGACCGGTTATTGAGTCTGGATTATCCAGTATTTGTTGTGCCGTCCCCTGGGCAATAATTTCACCACCATGAACGCCGGCACCGGGTCCAATATCAACAACGTAGTCGGCACTTAAAATAGCTTCTTCATCATGTTCAACAACAATAACGGTGTTACCGAGGTCGCGTAAATAATTTAAGGTATGTAATAAACGTTTATTATCGCGCTGATGCAGCCCAATGGATGGCTCATCCAGTACATACATAACGCCCACTAAACCCGCTCCAATCTGACTGGCGAGACGAATGCGTTGTGCTTCACCACCGGATAAAGTATCGGCCTTGCGATCTAACGATAAATATTCCAGACCAACATTAACTAAAAAATTTAAACGTTGATTTATTTCTTTAACAATTTTTTCGGCAATTTGGCCCTTATGGCCTTTTAGTTTTAGTTTTTCAAAAAAACTTTGTGCCAGCTCGATGGGTAAATTTGTAATTTCGGGCAGGGTTGTTTCTTTTACAAAGACATGCCTCGCTGCTTCATTGAGTCTTGCACCTTTGCATTCGGGGCAAGGTTGCTGGCTAATATATTTTCCCAGCTCTTCACGAACCGTATTCGATTCTGTTTCGCGATAGCGTCGTTGCATATTATTAATAATGCCTTCAAAGGTTTGTACTTTTTTATGCTGGCGGCCATTATCATTAAAATAATTAAAGGTAATTCTTTTAGTGCCACTGCCGTATAAAATTTTTGTTTTCACCGCCTCGCTTAATTGTTCAAAGGGGCTATCCATATCAAATTTATAATGCGCAGCAAGTGACTCGACCATTTGAAAATAATAAATATTACGTCTGTCCCAACCGCGTATGGCTCCACTGCTCAAACTTAATTCAGGATGCACTACGACACGCTCAGGATCAAAAAACTGATTAACCCCAAGACCATCACAAGTCGGGCAGGCACCGGCCGGGTTATTAAATGAAAATATTCGAGGTTCTAGTTCAGCTATTGAGTAACCGCATTCGGTACAGGCGTAACGTGCAGAAAAAACAATATCGCCACCGTTGCCATTTGTTGTTTTTGCCTGAGTTTCATCCATGTAAGCAATACGTGCCAGGCCGTTTGATAGTTTTAACGCGGTTTCAAACGAATCGGCCAAGCGTTGCTTAATATCTTCGCGTACTTTAAAGCGATCAATCACAACTTCAATGGTATGTTTTTTGCGTTTATCCAGGGTTTCTACTTGATCCAGTTCATGAATTAAACCGTCGATGCGTGCCCGCACGTAACCATCGGCACGTAAACTGTTTAAGGCATGTTCATGCTCGCCTTTGCGTCCATCAATAACCGGCGCCAGTAACATTAACTTTGTGCTTTGCGGCATGGCTAAAACCTGGTCGACCATCTGGCTGACGGTCTGTGCATCGAGTGTGGTATTGTGTTCCGGGCAGCGTGGCTCGCCAGCACGAGCGAATAACAATCTTAAGTAATCATAAATTTCGGTAATGGTACCTACGGTTGACCGTGGGTTATGCGATGTGGACTTTTGTTCAATCGAAATAGCCGGTGACAGGCCTTCGATATGGTCTACATCGGGCTTTTCCATAACCGATAAAAACTGACGCGCATAGGCAGACAGCGACTCAACATAACGGCGTTGGCCTTCGGCATAAATGGTGTCAAAAGCCAGCGATGACTTGCCCGAGCCAGACAAACCTGTCACCACAATTAGCTTATCGCGTGGCAAGTCAAGGTCAATATTTTTTAAATTGTGGGTTCGAGCCCCACGAATGTGAATTGTATCCATGTATTGATTTTTCGTTGAGTGCAAACCTGTTAATATACGTGTCTATTGTGATTGACGCAAAGTTAAATAAAAGAATTAAGACGTAACCTGAAAGCATGCAAATAAACACCGATAAAATGAGCCGAGTCGAAAAACGCACGGCAATTTCGCTTGCGGGCGTATATTCCACCCGTATGTTGGGGTTATTTATGATTTTGCCGGTATTTTCTCTGATTGCAGAAGGCATGCCGGATTATACTCCAACGCTCGCCGGGATGGCATTGGGAATCTATGGGCTAACTCAGGCAAGTCTGCAAATTCCACTGGGTTTATTGTCAGACAAAATTGGCCGTAAGCCGGTAATTTTGGGCGGCTTACTGGTTTTTGCGCTAGGCAGTGTCGTGGCAGCCTCGGCTGACACATTGGTGTGGATTATCGTTGGCCGAGCCATGCAGGGGCTAGGGGCAGTCGCCAGTGCAGTTATGGCACTGGCCGCTGACTTAACCCGCGAAGAGCACCGCATGAAGGTGATGGCCACCATTGGCATGAGTATCGGCTTTTCCTTTGCGGTTGCGCTAGTTTTGGGGCCGGTCATTAATAATCTATATGGTTTATCAGGCATTTTCTGGCTAACCGCCGGGCTTGCCCTAGTTGGTATGCTGATAGTGGCTTTGTGGGTGCCAACCCCCAGCATTTCGACATTTCATCGTGATGCACAGGTGGAGACCAGCTGGTTCAAAAATGCGATTACCGATAGCCAATTGCTGCGTTTGGATGCCAGTATTTTGCTGCTGCACAGTATTTTAATGTCAACTTTCGTGGTTATGCCCTTTATTCTGCGAGACAGGCTGGGTTTAGTGGTTGAAGGTCATTGGCAGATTTATCTGCCTATATTAATTCTCTCGATGATTGCTGTGATACCGTTAATTATTATTGGCGAGAAAAAACGTAAGTTAAAACAGATGCTTATTCTTTCAATCGCAATATTAGGGCTGGCTGAGGCAGGGTTTTCGCTGGTTGGCCATTCTTTAGCTGGTATCACCTTTATGCTACTGTTCTTCTTTATAGCATTTAATCTGGTCGAAGCCATGATGCCATCATTGGTGGCCAAAATGGCACCGGCAGCGCATAAAGGCACCGCCATGGGGGCGTATTCCAGTTCCCAGTTCTTTGGTGTTTTTATCGGTGGTGCGGTTGGCGGATGGCTCTATCAGCATAACGGCCTGGACAGTGTACTGTGGTTTAATGTGCTATTAACCAGCGTTTGGTTTGTGTTAATTCTTACCTTACGTGAGCCACAGTATTCGAGTAGTATGTTATTAAATGTAGGAAAATTGGGCAGTTCTCAAGCAGCGGAACTGGCCAATACTCTAAGTCGAATCGACGGGGTACTTGATGCAACCGTGATTGGTGATGACGGTGTCGCCTATATCAAGGTTGATAAAGAACGCCTTAACGACGAAGACCTGGAAGAATTCTCTATCAATCGTTAATAGAGTCAAAGCTGTAAAATCTTAAGCAAATAAACAATATTATTTAATTAAACAAATATAACTAGAGGAAGACAACAATGGCACGAGGCGTAAATAAAGTAATACTTATCGGTAACTTAGGCAAAGATCCTGAAGTTCGTTATTCACCCAATGGTGGCGCAGTAGCCAACATTACATTAGCCACATCAGAAAGCTGGAAAGATAAAAACACCGGCGAACAAGTGGACAAAACAGAATGGCATCGCGTGGTCTTCTTCCGTCGTTTAGCAGAAATTGCAGGCGAATACTTAAAGAAAGGCTCTAAAGTTTTTATTGAAGGCAAATTACAAACACGAAAATGGCAAGACCAAAATGGCCAGGACCGTTATACAACCGAAATAGTTGCCAACGAAATGCAAATGTTAGATTCAAAAGGTGGCGGTAGTGCTAACTATAATCAAGGCCAACCGCAGCAACAGCAACAAGCTTATCAGGGTGGCCAGCAACAACAGCAACCAGTGCAACAGCAAGCACCACAACAACAAGCCGCACCACAACAACAAGCCGCACCTCAACAAGCGCCCGCAATGAGTGGTGGTGATTTTGATGATGATATTCCCTTCTAAGAGTTCCCTTAAGTTTCTCTAGTATGGAGCCAATATTCTAAAAAAACCTGTGTTCTCATAGGTTTTTTTAGAAATATTAATATGCATAAATACTACTATTCATCAGGTTGTTAGTGGATTATAACGATAGCAGGGTAGCTGTAGTGATTCTTTGTTTGAATATTAAACTATACTAGATTTCTAATGTTATTTAACTCAGATGAATTCATATTTATCTTTCTACCATTTACATTCATTGTTTATTATTATCTAAAATATAAACGTCTAACTGAAATATCCAAGGCCTGGTTGATTTTTAGTTCATTATTTTTTTATAGTTGGTGGAATATTGCGTATCTGCCACTGATTCTAAGCTCCATGTTATTCAACTACGTTATTGGCAGCACTCTTTCAAAGCAAAAAAATAATAGAACACAAAGTTCACAACGAAAAATTTTAATATTTGGGCTTGTAAGCAACTTAGGATTATTGGGATATTATAAGTACGCAGATTTTTTTATCATAAACACAAATAAGGCTTTTAACCTAGGGGTTGAGCCTCTCAATATAGTTCTTCCACTGGCTATCTCCTTCTTTACTTTTCAACAAATAGCGTACCTTGTTGATAGTTATCGTAAAGAAGTTCAAGAACATGATTTCTTAAACTATGCAGTATTTGTAAGTTTTTTTCCGCAACTCATTGCTGGTCCAATTGTTCATCATAAAGAAATGATGCCGCAATTTTACAAAACTCAGAAAACATTTTTAAATTATAAAAATATTTCACTAGGTCTCTTCATTTTCTCCATTGGTTTGTTCAAGAAAGTTGTTATAGCGGATACTTTTTCTATTTGGGCGACAGATGGATTTGACGTGGTGCCTACATTGAACTTTATAGAAGCCTGGGGAACTAGCTTTTCATATAGCATGCAATTGTACTTTGATTTTAGTGGTTATACCGATATGGCTATAGGTTTAGCTTTGTTATTTAATATTCGATTACCTATAAATTTTAATTCGCCATACAAAGCACAAAATATTCAGGATTTTTGGCAACGCTGGCATATAACCTTGTCTAGATTCTTAAAAGATTATGTTTATATACCTTTAGGTGGTAACAGAGAAGGTGATATCAGGATGTATGGATATCTTCTTCTAACGTTTATTCTTGGTGGGTTTTGGCATGGTGCAGCATGGTCATTCATATTTTGGGGCACTTTACATGGCATGGCACTAATTGTTTTTAGATTTTGGAGTAAGCTTGGTTTTAAATTATGGTCATGGCTGGCTTGGTTGATTACGTTTAATTTTATAAATGTAACGTGGGTATTTTTCAGGGCTGAGAAATGGGACGATGCAATAAAAGTTTTAGACGGAATGTTTTTAGTTTCGAGTGCTAAATTTGAGTTTTCAATAAAATTCATTGAGAAGTTATCAATGTGGGTTAATTTTCCTCTGCATACTATTGTTAATTACTCTCTAGAAAAATCATTTGTTTCCGAATTTTCCCTGGTTTTCTCAATAATGATTATTCCTTTTGTTCTTGTTATGAAAAGTTCAACTTATTACTATGATAAAGAAGCCACATTAAAAATGATGGTTATAGGGGTGTTAGCGTTCATATTCTCTATAAATGTAATGAATTTTTCTCCAGAAAAAATATTTCTGTACTTCAATTTTTAGGTGTTCTGATGAGCTACATGGCAAAGGTGTGGGGTTTTATCATATGTGTGGTAATAGCAAAATATTATTTTATAGGCGAAAATGCTGAAGGGAGTATAAATTATTTTTTTTATAAATACCTAAATATTTCATTAGATCAGGATAGTGTTGTTACCGGTAAAAATAACTTCCTGTTTCTTGGTAATACTTATAATAATGTTTTACATAAAACAAATGGCCTATATCAATATAAATTGGAAGAAATTGACCGGTGGGCAAATGGGCTTAAAAACTTACAGAACTGGTATGAAAGTCGTGGTATTAAGTTTGTTATAGTCGTTCCAGCAAATAAACATACGATTTATAAAGAATTGCTGCCTAGATGGCTAAAGGGTAAAGCTAATCTAACAGATGACCTTATTTCAGAATCAATAAGACAAGGTATTCATATTCTGGATTTAAGAAATAAGTTGTTGTCTTCAAAAAGAAATGGATTGCTTTATTATAAGAAAGATACTCATTGGAATGATCTTGGCGGCTCGGTTGGATATACAGAAACAATAGACTTTATAAATAAAACATATCAAACGACTATAATAAAAACAGATTTCAAATTTAAAAAATCAACGAGTTCTGGTGGTGATCTAGCCAATTTATTAAAAATAAATAATCTGTTAAAGAAAGAGGAATATTTATCATTTAATTCCGATTTTGAAAATATTTCTGTTTGTCATGGGCAAATTAATAGAAGTAATGGGGAACTGGAGGTTTGCGATATAAAAACTAACCCAAAGATCACAGTAAATTTGCATCCACAATATATCGTTAATAGTCAATCTCAGAATGATTATAAAGTACTTATGTTCTGTGATTCTTTTGCAACGGAACAATCTAAGCTTTATAATAGTACGTTTAACATTATATGGAGATGGCATTCTACTTCTCTTAGAGGTGAACTATTAGATGCGTTCGTTAATAGAAATAAACCAGATATTGTAATATATCAGTTTATCGAAAGAAGCCTTTATAGTAAAACATTGATGCCGCCCTGATAATTGAGTTGTAATACTTCCGTTATTACATTGCTGGATATTTTTTAATTCAAACATTATAGAATTCATTTGCTGATTTTTTCAGATAGAAAATATTCTTCGTTTTCCACCTGGCAACGATGTTATGTGTATTAGCTGGAATGTAATATTAATAATATTTTGAGCGGATATTTGCACAGTCCAGGTTTCGGGGGTACTAACATAATTGTTTAACGTACTTTGTACGCTGGCCTGACGGACTCTCCTCTTAGCATCATTACCACTCATACCTATCGGTAATACCTTTTGCGTATATCTTATGTTAAATCACTGCTGTCCCATTAACTTGATCTAATGTTGTCGAAATGCGAAGCAGTGTCTACGTTTATGATAATACTATCGCCGCCGGACATGGATTGGTAGGGCTG
>VAPL010111255.1_pt1 | contig 26311 bp, 22 predicted proteins | sample 3395061 | NCBI WGS metagenome assembly VAPL01 (sample SAMN08290444, study PRJNA428436) | hydrothermal vent metagenome | isolation source: Deep-sea hydrothermal vent chimney 2 | place: Pacific Ocean: Juan De Fuca Ridge | depth 2182 m m | reverse complement strand
CGCCGGGACAACTCGCTGGACCCCAAAACTGGCAGCTTTATCCAGGCCAGTGTCACACCCTATATCGGCTTAAATGGCAGCGCGTCGGGTACCGCAATTCATTTGGATGCACGGGGGTATTATTCATTTGGGGAAGCGCAAAACGTAACCTTCGCCGGGCGCGTGCAATTGGGGTCAGTTCTTGGCTCAGGGTTAACCACTACACCTCCGGATAGTTTGTTCTTTTCCGGTGGTGGTGGCTCTGTCAGAGGCCAGCCGTTTCAGTCACTTGATATTGATATTGGCGCAGGCATTCGTACCGGCGGGCGTAATTTTATCGGGTTGTCCGGCGAATTGCGCACCAACATATCTGACAAGCTCAGTCTTGTTGCCTTTGCGGATCAGGGTTTTATAGGGTCCGCTTCGACGCCCGGACAGAGGGGCAACTGGCATGGTGGTGCCGGGTTTGGATTGCGCTACGACACCGGTGTCGGCCCGATCCGGCTGGATATTGCTGCCCCAACCAACGGCCAAACTGGTAACGGCGTGCAGTTCTATATTGGCATCGGACAAGCGTTTTGAAACGTCTTTTGCTAATATTATTGCTTCTGGTGGTTAGCCCCGGCCTTGCCAGCGCGCAAAGTGACAAGGATATTCTGACCCGTTGGCTGGAAGAAAACCTGTCGGGCGCTGGCAGGACAATTACAATTGATGGATTTACTGGCGCGCTCAGCTCTCAGTCCAGACTGGAACGCCTGACCATTGCAGATGATATTGGCGTCTGGCTGGTATTGGAAGACGCCGTACTGAATTGGAAGCGTGCAGCGCTTCTTAAGGGTCGATTGGAGATTGAAGAACTTTCGGCAGCGCGGGTTATGCTAAACCGACGTCCAGAACCTGTTTCAGCCCCTATTACCGCTGAGTCGAAAGAATCCTTTCAATTCAGCCTGCCCGACTTGCCTGTATCCATCGAGATCGGCAAACTTTCTGTGGCGCGGGTCGAACTGGACGCTGCAATCATTGGCGAAGCGGTTACGCTTTCACTGAGCGGAGACATAAACCTGAACGACGGTGAAGGTCAGGCAAGGCTAAATATCGATCGCCTTGATGCAACACAGGGCAGTTTGCAGCTTAAGGGTAGCTTTTCAAATACGACCAGAGACCTGCAACTCGTGCTTAACGTGACAGAAGATCGTGGTGGAATACTGAGCAATCTCTTAAATCTGCCAGACAGCCCGCGTCTTACAATTGACCTAAACGGCGACGGAACTTTGCCGGAATTCGCCGCAACATTTGACTTGAAAACCGACGGCCAGCCACGTCTGACCGGCGATGTTTTACTGCACGAGAATACAAACGCGGACAATTCCGCTAAAACGCTTTTTAGAGCAGACCTTGCGGGTGACATCACACCTTTACTTGTCTCGGATTACAAACGGTTCTTTGGGTCGCGCGCGGCCCTGCATCTGGAAGGGTTTACCAGTACCGATGGCCGGGTAACGCTTGAAACCTTTTCAATTGCTACAAAGGCCCTTGAATTGACTGGCAGCATTGGCCTTATGCCCGACGGTCAGCCGGACTATTTCGACCTGGTTGGCAAAGTTGGCTATACCGACGGGCAACCAACCATCCTGCCCCTAGCAGGGGAGAAAATCCGCCTAAATTCGGCGACGCTGAACGCGCATTTTCAGAGCAGCAAAAGCGACCTTTGGTCTTTGAACGCCCAGTTCATTGGTCTTGATCACCCCATGGCTGACATAGGCTCTGGCCGGATTACCAGCAGCGGATTGTTGTTTCGCAACCTTGGCGGTGATCCTGCGCAGCCTATCCACCGGGTAACCGCAGATATTGCTGCCGCGTTTGTTGACATTCAGCCCACAGACCAAACCCTTGCCAGCGCGATAGGTTCTACCGCAACCGCTACAGCGGCACTGGACTGGCGCAGCCATCAATCCCTGTTGATCAACTCCTTTTCCCTTGTCTCTGACCAATTTCAAACGTCTGGCAGCGGATCTGTTGCAGGGAATTCTGACGGGTTTAAAATTTCCGGTGATGCAATAATAGAAACAGGCCCACTTGATCGCTTTTCAGGCCTTCCAGATCAACCCCTTCAGGGCGGCAGCGGGGCGCTAAACATCTCGGGCTGGTGGCAGCCAATAGGTGGAGCTTTCGATCTGAAAGCCAACGGAAAAACCAAAGCGCTGAAGTTCTTGGATAAACCTTTTTATGGTTTGTTTGAAGGGGATGGGTCGTTCAATACTGCTATTCGCCGGGATCCAAACGGCCTGCTTATCGACCAATTGGAAATGCAAACTCCTAGCCTATTTGCCAGCACCAAGGGAAATATTTCAACTGAGGACAGCGATTTATTGGTCGAAGTAAAGATTTCCGACATATCCAGTTTGATCGACGGAATATCCGGACCTGCCGCCGTCGAAGGCGCGATCAAACAATCCGGTGAGCCTTGGGATATAGACATCACAGCAATTGGGCCCGGTGGAGCCAAGGCCAGTATAGCCGGCAGCATTGATGAAAACCTGTCAAAAGCAGGCCTTGGCATTAAGGGCGCGCTTCCTGTTGGTCTGGCCAATGGCTTCCTGCCATCAGAAATAGCTCTTCAGGGGCTGATTGATTTTGACTTGAGACTTGCAGGTCCAATTAACGCTAGTTCTTTAAGCGGCAAAATTCGCACTGGCAATTCAACAGCGGCCATGCCCGTAATCGGGACTTCTTTTGACCAAATTGCGGGCGTTGCAACTATAGAAAACGGTATCGCACAATTGGATTTTTCAGCCAGTGTTTCAAATGGTGGTCAGATTTCTGTTCAAGGGCAACAGGGTATAGTTGCCCCCTTTGTTTCCAATGTGGATGTTAACTTGGTTCGTGTGGTTGTAACTGATCCGCCAACATTCAGAACGACACTAAATGGCACCCTACGCCTAGGAGCGAATTCGGCGGTCTCCGGCACAATTGATCTGAGCGAAACAGAAATGCGGCTGGTTCCGGCAAACGGCGGTTCAATAATCCCGGATATTCAGCATATCGGGGAAACCCAGCCAACCCGCAACACACGTCAGCGAGCAGGTTTGTTAAATTCGGGCGCTGGTGGTGCTTCAACCAATAACAGCACTGGCATTCCCCTTGATATTTTGGTGAATGCGCCATCAAAAATATTTATTCGTGGCCGTGGGTTAGACGCCGAAATGGGCGGTAGCCTGCTTATTTCCGGCACATCCAATGCTGTTGTCCCAAGCGGCCAGTTTAACCTTCTGAGGGGGCGGCTTGATCTTTTGGGAAAACGCTTTGATCTGCAAGAAGGTCAACTTTCAATGCAAGGATCATTGCAGCCCACTTACAGTTTAACTGCAGTCACCCAAACACCTGATGCAACAGTTCGTGTGATTATCGCCGGCACACCGGACAGCCCGGAAATATCGTTCCGCTCAGACCCTGATTTACCCGAGGACGAAGTCCTTGCTCAGCTGATATTTGGCAAAGGCATCGCAAAAATTTCCCCCTTACAGGCGGTACAGCTTGCAGGCGCTATATCAACACTTACAGGTGACGGAGAAGAAGGGGTGGTTGGGCGAATTCGCAGCCGGTTTAGTTTGGACGACCTTGATATTGTGACAACGGATGATGGTTCGGTCGCTGTCAGAGCTGGTAAATATATTTCAGAAAACACCTATGCAGATGTGACGGCAAATTCGGATGGAAAGACAGAAATTAACCTTAATCTCGATCTGAACACCAATCTAACCGTCCGCGGCAGCGCTGCTACCGATGGAAACACCAGCTTGGGTTTGTTCTTCGAAAAAGACTACTAACCTACGGAATTTCGGAATTCGTCGGCAATTTCAGCAGATTTCCGCGAGTTTTATCAAGGGAATAGGCGAGTTCTTGCTCTAACCACTGCCTATTGAACCTGCACGATTGCTTTGCAGATCCGAGTCATATTTCTGACACATTCAATTCACATTGTTACCGCAGGGGTTGTAATTGTCTTAACTATCTCACGCCAACGGAGATTAAAATGATACAAGCAGAAGCCATCTCGCCAATCGGGGCTACAATAACTCCTGTTGGTTCGTTCAAAAGGTCTGCAAAATCCGCCAACACCTCTGGCGCACCAAAAAAATTCAGGGTCGCATTTCAATCCATCGAATTTGATGGCCGTGGCTTGTGGCATGAGGAAGAAGAAACCGCGATCAGCCAGTTGGCAGAGGCGTTAAGTGTTGCAGACTCCCGTAGCAAATCTGAATTAAATATCAACGACATCACTCCTTGGATTCTCATTGGCGAAGACGAAACTCGTCAGGTGCCAATCATTCAACAAGATATTCAGCGGTATCTAGTTTCTGCCTGTGCAAGGCTAGGGCGCGACGTTCCGGCAAGCCGTCTCGACCTACATCGCGGTGAATTCGCAATCCGTTGTTATCTTGGTCGTACAAAACCAACTGATCATATCTACGAAGAAGATTTGATCAGCGACTCGCGCTAGCTGCGCAAACCCCACACTACATATCATACGTTAACTGGTTTCAGAGGAATCTGAATCTTAGGGCGTGCGCTCAATATTTGTGCAGCCACCTTGTTTGGAATTGGCTGGCCTATAAGCAGCAGCGATGCTTTGCTTGTGTCAATATCCGAAGGGGTGGATCGTGTTCTCAACGGCAGCGATATCTTATCAGGGTAACATTGCGCCACCCACATATTGGCTGTAGACCTTCCCAAAACTGATCCCTTCAAGGAGAACATAATGAACGCGACCACTACAACGGCACCAATCGGTCAGCTTGCCAGCTCACCTATCCGGCGCATTGCCCTTGTGGCGGCGGGCATCGGCCTGATCACCCTTGGTGCAAAGGTACAAGTCCCGTTCTGGCCGGTTCCGATGACATTGCAAACGCTTGCATTGATGGTTGTTTTTGCCGCCAGCGGTATGCGCCTGTCACTTGAGATTGTCCTTGGATACCTTGCATTGGGCCTTATCGGTTTGCCTGTATTTGCAGGACCATTGGCCGGGCCGCTATATTTCGCCGGACCAACTGCAGGGTTTCTATTGGGATTTGTTGGGGCCGCGGTTATCGTTGGATGGGCGGCCGATCGTGGCTTGACCCGTCGCCCTCTGGCCTTGCTTGGTGCAATGCTGGCTGCAGATGTCCTGATATTTGTGCTGGGCTTCCTGTGGCTTGGCTTTTTGTTCAACACCAGTTCGGGCCAAACACTTGGCGCTGACGTTGCTTTTGCTAACGGTGTCAAACCCTTCATTTTGGCGGACTTGGTTAAACTGGCACTGGCAGCCTCGGTTTTTGCGGGTCTCGGACGTTTATTAAAACGGGACTAACCTCGAAATTAAACACTGTATTTTGCCCACCCCTCGTGGGCAATTTATCTTGTGGACTGGAATTAGGCTTTTGCACCGACGTCGCAAGACTTGGTCGTAATGCCCCCTTAAAGCCCTGAACCCAGTTTCTAATGCGTTGTTTGCAGTACGTCTTCACGCTTGGTTGGCATGCTCAACACCGCATATTTACGACCATCCCCGGGATTGGAATAGGGTTCACCGATCCGGCTGGCCGAATAACCCAATTGCCGCAACGCGCGCATCAGGGTGACCGGTGACAGAGACATTAGCTCGCTCCCGCCACGTTCGGCTGCGACAAAAGACAGACCGTCAACGATCAAAGACAGGCATTGTGAACGATCCACATGGCCGCAAACATCGTCCGATATAACCAGCCGCGTGCATTCCCAGACCTTCGGCGTATCAATTTCAGCATCCAACACCTGATCAGGAATATCCACCAGTTTGCCTGCAACGGCGTCACGCAGCATATAGGTGTATTCCCCCCAGGAAGACGTGGTTGGCATCGCGCGCGCGCCGCCGACAACCTTCCCGTCTCTTATTACAATCGAATAATGCGCCAACGGATTATCGTATTGGTCCATTTCAACTTTTTCGTCATGGGGTATATCCCAACCCAATGTATCTACAAAGAACCGTTTGCGTAGGGCCAGGTAATCAAAAAATGCAGTGCCGTGCAGGTGAAGTTGTGACAAGTCAAAAGTGATATTTTCCATTTTACTCTCCTCTATGGAGAGTTCACTTAATCTGGAACAGGAAATATTGTTAATATATTTCTTTGATTTTAGCATAAATTAGAAAAAGTAGTGCAATCTAAGGATGAGTGTTTCAAATCAATCTATATTCGTGCGCAGTACTGGCCGCTTGCGCATTTGTCCGGGCACCTAGTTTCTTTTTGGCGCCGGCCAGTCGTTGTTTGATAGCACCCTCAGATACGCCCAAATGAAAGGCTATTTCCTTTAACCGAAGGCCGTCCTTTAGCAACCGCAATGCCTCAAGTTCTGCACCTGTTAAGTTACTTGGAGCGATTGAAGCATCATGTAATCGCTTTAAATGGGTGGTAAGAACTGAAATTTCTTCGTTCGTAAGCTCCCGGTCAGCGCGAGCAAAAGTTCCGTACGATCTTTGTTCTTTCGGGTAATCTGTTGCACAACAAATTACCGCCCCAAAATTCAGCCCATAGCGCTGCGCATTGGTGAATACACCGAATGTGTCTGTTGCAATAATATCGTTCCACCGGACCGACCCAGAGTTGTCATAGGCCCACCTGACAACCGGATCGCGTAACATCAGCCCGTTACGAGTATAGTATTCCACCCAATCGGCAGGGAATTCATTTCGTTCATCCACTGGAAAGGCAAAACCAATACGCAGCGCCACATAATACCCGGCGGGTGCGATTGAGCTGAATTCAACCGGCCAATCTACGTTTAGCGCCAAATTCTTCTTCCTAAATAACCCACCATCGGAAGTAGAAGCCCCGAGTTCACCATGTCATTTATTTAATTAGCGTACATACTAACTTTTAGACACGGTGACTGGCAACTTAAAAGCGAGTACCCAATCCTAATGAAAACAGATATAGATATCATGCCCTCGCTTGCGCGACTGGATGCACTTTGTTCAGCAGGCTACGCAATCGCACTGCACATTCGCTACACCACCCCTAAGTTCCTGTTTCAGACCTACGATAAGGACTGGATGAAGACCTATTCCGAAAAGGGGCTGGTTCTGAAGGATCCCACAGTCATGTGGGGCTTTGGTAATACTGGCGTTGTCCAATGGAGTGAACTGGCCGAAATGGATGAGGCGGGCGTTTTGAAATTGGCAAAAAAACATGGCTTGGAACATGGGTTTACTTTTGCCATCGATCAGGATGAAAGCAAATCAATCACCAGCTTTGCCCGCAGTGATCGGGATTTTACCAATTCCGAAATCGACGAAATATCAGGAATTGTGCAGGGCCTGCACGACTATACCGCAATAATTGAAGAGATTTCACTTGAAGAAGTTACGCAGCTCAAGAAATTATCCATTGAATTCACCCACGGCTAGCGGGCGTTTGGAAAAAACAACTGCTGCCCGTCCACCTGGAATTCCGCAATCAACGCCTGCCCTGTATCCCCAAGTATCCAGTCCAGAAAAATCTGACCGGCTTTTGCCTTTACCGCGCTGTGGCGCGCCGGGTTAACCAAAATAACCCCATATTGGTTAAAAAGCCGTGCATCCCCTTCGACTAGTATCCGGTGGTCCCCTTTGAAGCCAAATGCAATCCATGTCGCGCGGTCAGTCAGTACATAACCGCCCATACCAATGCCAATGTTCAGCGTCGTCCCCATGCCAGAACCGGTTTCCCGATACCAACTGCCGGACGCTGAACCAATATCAACACCTGTCTCTTTCCAAAGCCGTAGCTCTGCCTTGTGGGTTCCACTGTCGTCGCCGCGCGATACAAATATGGCCTGCGTGGCGGCGATTTTCTCAATCGCTGCCACAACATCAACCATGCCAGAAACACCCGCCGGATCGCCCAAAGGACCAACAACAATGAAATCATTAAACATCAGGTCAAACCGCTCAACTCCCCACCCCTGCGCGACAAATTCTTCCTCGGCATCGCGGGCATGAACCATCAGAACATCACCATCCCCAAAGGTAGCATTTTTGATGGCCTGACCTGTACCAACAGCAACGACCCGCACCTCAATCCCGGTTTCTGCCTTAAATGCCGGCAGGATTACATCAAGCAGTCCCGAATTTCGTGTCGAAGTGGTTGATTGCAGGATGATAAAGTTCTCACCGGCCAGAGCAGGGCCAAAAAGCCCCGTCAAAGCCAACACCAATATGAATGCTAATCCTCTCATCCCAACCATTTACCTATTCACAACAAAAGCCTACCGGCCAAAAACGCCTGTGCTTCTTTTGATTGCGGTCCTAAGAAGAAATCCGTGGCCATTGCTTGTTCGCATACCTTGCCATTATGAAAAAACAATATTTCGTTGGCCAGTCGCTGTGCTAAACCCAGATCATGGGTGATCATCACAATCTTGGTGCCGGAGCTTGCAGTCTGGGCGATCATTTCTTCAATGGCCAGTGATGCGCCCGGATCAAGGCTCGACGTTGGTTCATCCAGAAACAAAACCGCCGGTTCAGAGGCCAATGCGCGCACCAGTGCCAAGCGTTGCTGTTCACCGCCAGACAGGGTTCTGGCGGCTTGTCTGGCGCGACCTGACAAATTGCCCCTGTGAAGCAGTTCAAGAACGCGCTGGCCACGCTCTGCACGCTCGACCCTATGAACTTTCAGGGCATAGTTAATATTTGCGGCAACCGAGCGGCGTAAAAGCACTGGTTTTTGAAACACCATCCCCTGCGCGCGCCGATGCCCACTACTGGCAATTTGTCCATTAAACGAAATTACCCCCATAGTAGGTTCGATCAACCCATGCAAAAGACGTAAAAACAGGCTCTTCCCCGCACCGTTTGGCCCCAGGATCATTGTCGGTCCCGAATTTGCAATATTCAACGACCCGATTTGCAACAACTGCTGCCCGTCGGTTTTGTAAACTAGATCCCTGACGGTGATTGGCAATGATGGGTTGCTCTCAGACATTCGCTGCCTGCCGCGCTGATATTCCCAAAACAGCCACCGACGCATTCACCAGAATAGCTATCAGTATCAGTATCGCCCCAAGCGCCATTGCAAGCGCCAGATTCCCCCGCGAGGTTTCCAGCGCAATCGTTGTCGTCATCACCCGCGTCACATGATTGATATTACCACCGACGATTATCACCGCGCCAACTTCGGCAATAGCGCGACCAAATCCGGCCAGCAGCGCCGTAGACAGCCCATAACGACCATCCCATAAAAGCGTCGGCACCGCTCCGATCCGCGATACTCCGAATGAACGCAGCTGTTCGGAATACTCGGCATCCAACCCTTCAAGCAACTGACGTGTCAGCGCGGCAATAATTGGCGTCACCAGGATTGTCTGCGCAATAATCATTGCCGTGGGCGTGTAAAGCAGTTGCAGCACCCCAAGTGGGCCACTGTTCGACAGCATCATATAAACCAACAGCCCGACCACCACCGGCGGCAGACCCATCAGCGCGTTGATCAATACAATGACCAATTGTCGCCCACGAAACCGACCCACAGCCAACAACGCGCCCAGTGGCAGGCCAATAATGGCTGATACCAAAACGGCCATAAGCGAGACTTTTAAGGATAGAAACACAACAGCCCAAAGCTGCGGGTCGCCCCGTAGGATCAGGCCTATTGAATGGGCAAATGTTGCGGCAAAATCCTGCATTTATTGCACCTGTCGACCGGCAAACAGCGACGCGACAAAAGCCAGCGCGGCAAGCACTACAATGCTGGCCCCAGCCGGAGTGCTTGCTATTGCTGAAATGATTACACCACCCAATGCTGACATCGCGCCAATCCCGATTGCCAGCAAAGCCATCATTTCTGGGGTGCGTGAAAATCCGCGTGCAGCAGCGGCAGGGATGATCAGTAGCGCCCCAATCAACAATGCACCAACCACTTTCAGTGACAGGGCTACAACCAACGCCAACGCCAGTGTCAGAATTAACCGTTCTCGGAGCGGATTTATCCCCGCTGATGTCGCCAGTTCTTCGTTCAGAGTTGCCGTTAGTAACTGTGACCAGCGCCAGATCATTAGCCCCAGAATAAGCAGTGATCCAACCCAAATCAGGATCAAATTAGCGAATGTGACGGCCAAAATGTCACCGAACAGGAAAGATTCCAGATCGACATCGATCCCTTCCACAAACGAAATCGCAACCAAACCAAGGGCGAGGGTTGAATGGGAAAGCACGCCAAGATTGGTGTCCATCGCCCTTCCCTGCGCCGTTAGCATTGACGCCGCCATTCCGACGCCCAACACCACAACCAGCGTTCCCACGAGAATAGAGATGGAAAATGCCAGCGACATTGCCACGCCCAGTATGGCTGCGTGGGCCATGGCGTCCCCAAAATAGGCCATCCGCCGCCAGACAACGAAAGCACCTAAAGGTCCGGTCGCCAGCGACAATCCAACGCCTGCAAGGGCTGCGCGGATTACAAACTCATCCATGGTCATGCCCGCAATCGTCGTGGTCGTGATCATGTTCGTGCCGATACAACGCCAGCGCCCCGCCGGTGCCTTCACCAAATAACGCACGATATTCAGGAGCTTCGCGCACCACTTGCGGCGTACCTTCGCAACAAACATGCCCGTTCAGACATATCACCCGGTCCGAGGCGCTCATCACCACATGCAGGTCATGGCTCACCATCAGCACCGCACACCCAAGTTCCTGGCGGATGCCTTCAATCAGCCGGTAGAACGATGCAACACCCGGTTGATCCAGCCCCAGAGTTGGCTCATCCAAGATCAGGATGTCAGGTTTCATTAGCAACGCCCGCGCCAACAGAATGCGCTGAAACTGCCCGCCGGAAAGCGATGTCATTTGGCGGGGCAACAACCCTTTAGCCCCGACGTTTTCTGTCATCTGCTTGATTTCGGCCAAGGGGTGACGTTTTGGCAGCGACAAAAACCGCTCAACCGTCAAAGGCATTGAATTATCAATCGACAGCTTTTGCGGCACATAGCCAATGCGCAAGTTAGCACGTCTTGAAACCTTACCTTGCTTGGGTTTTAGCGCCCCAAGCAAGGCGCGGACCAATGTGGATTTACCTGATCCGTTCGGTCCAATCAGCGTTACAATTTCGCCTTCAGAGATTGTAAAATCCACATGTTTCAGCACTGGCTCGCGCCCGTAACTGATTGTTAAATTGTGCGCTTCAATCAGGCTCATCCCGCGGCCCCACTTTCGCAGGGCTGCTGGTTAGGTTTGGCCGATGTTTCAATTGGGAATTGAGGCGACATGATTCTTAACTTGATGAAGTTTTCACATGCTATTTCATAACCTTTTCAGCCTCAAGCCGCGCCTGTCACCCTTCTGTCGCGGCCCGATACCAGGCAACAATTTTCGCTCGTTCCTCTGGCTCCATAAACGAAAGGTTTGACGGCGGCATCGCGTGGCTTAGCCCGGACTGGACATAAATACGGCGCGCTTCACGGGCTATTTGTGCTTCGGTTTCAAGGCGAACACCTTTGGGCGGCCAGAGCATTCCGTCCCAGCTTGGCTCGGCTGCATGACACATTGAGCAGCGCCCCAGGATGATGTCGTGTACATCTTCAAAACCATCAGCACTTGCAAAGCGCTGCGCTGAATCGCTGAGCGCGGCTTCTTGCTGATCGGCCCTGAACATCGGCGCAGTGGATAGCCAGATGATAATTATGAATAGCACCGCTGTAGCCAGCCATGTCCATGTCGGTTTACCTTTTCGGGAATGCATACTGTTAAAATAGTGCCGGATGGTGACCCCCATCAGGAACACGAGGCTGGCAATAATCCAGTTGTATTGCGTCGCAAATGCCAACGGGTAGTGATTTGATAACATTAAGAAGATCACTGGCAATGTCAGATAGTTATTGTGGGTAGAACGCTGCTTGGCAATCTTACCGTATTTCGCGTCCGGTATCTTACCCGCCTTCAGATCAGCCACCACGATCACCTGATTGGGGATAATGATCATTGCCACATTTGCGGTCATGATCGTCGCGGTGAATGCCCCTAAATGCAGCAAGGCAGCGCGCCCGGAAAAAACCTGCGTATAGCCCCAGGACATTGCGACCAGAATGATAAACAGGAAAACCATCAACCTGGTATTATCGTCGCCAAACTTCGATTTGCAGATCATATCATAGGCAATCCAACCAAAGGTCAGCGAGCCAAGTGAAATCAAGATTGCCTGCCAGACCGGTATGTCCAAAACATTCGGATCAACCAGATACATCTCGGCCCCCAGGTAATAGACTAGGATCAGCATCGCGAAGCCACTTAGCCAGGTCGCGTAGCTTTCCCATTTGAACCAAACCAAATCGTCAGGCATCTGATCCGGGGCTACCAGATATTTCTGAATGTGGTAAAATCCACCACCATGAACCTGCCATTCTTCACCGTCGGCGCCGGTTGCCAGATTGCGGTCACGGTGCAATCCGAGGTCTAACGCAATGAAATAAAACGACGAACCAATCCAAGCAATGCCGGTAATAACGTGAATCCAACGTGTGGCGAATTCCAGCCATTCGCCCATTGCCAAAAGATCATACATCGCCAGCTCCCATGATTTTCTAAAAACTATACCGAAACCTATTTATTTGTGTATCCTTCAAATAACGCGAGACTTTCAAAACAAAGCAAAGAATAGAAATGGCCTATATTCGCAACTTACAGATGTTTGTTCGCATCTATGAACTCGGTAGTATGAGCGCTGCTGCGCGAGATCTGCGAACCTCGCCTGCGGTTGCTTCCAGCCGGATTTCGGACCTTGAAAAGCGTCTGGGTGTAAGGTTATTCAATCGCACCACGCGGGCTTTGCAGCCGACCGGGAACGGTAAATTATTTTACGAAGGGGCGTGCAAAGTTCTGGATGCAATCGTCGAAGCAGAAGCCGCAATCAGCAGTTCGGGCGATCAGTTGAAAGGGACAATTTTTGTGTCCGCCCCGCTTGGGGTGGGGCGCAGATTTATTGCGCCAGTGGTGCCGAAATTCAAGGATCAATACCCTGAAATCGACGTACGATTACGGATGTCTGATCGGATTATTGACGTCACCGCCGAAGGGCTGGATTTGGCATTTCACCTTGGAATACTGGAAGACAGCAACCTTAAGGTGCGCGTAATTCACGAATGCCAGCGTTTGTTATGTGCTTCTCCTGATTACATTAAAAGCCGTGGCAATCCCAAAAATGGTGCAGCGATGCTGGCCGATAAGCATGATTGTCTGAACCTGCGCTTCCCCGGCGCAAAAGAATTTCAATGGACTCTGATCACCGAAAACGGCCCCGAAAAATTCGACATTTCTGGTCCGTTTGAATCTGACGACGGTGACGTACTGACGGGTTGGGCGCTGGACGGGCACGGCATCATTATGAAGCCGATTTTTGAGGTGGCGGAACATTTGCTCAGCGGTGCCTTGCTACCCGTAGCAGAAGCAACGCCGCCAGTGCCAATTCCTTTAGCGAGCTTGTCGCCGCATCGTAATTTAAAAGACCCAAAGGTTCAGGTTTTCACCGACTTCATGATTAGTCATATAAAACGAGAACTTGACAGCGCGATTACTAGCTACCCCGATATGTAGAAAAGCCAAACGGCGAGATAAGCAAGGGTACATGGTAGTGGCTTTCGGGATCAGAAATGCCAAAACGGATCGGTATTTCGTCCAAAAATCTCGGTGATTCAAGTGGGGTGCCAGTAGCATCCAGATAGGCGCCAGCGTGGAATACCAATTCATAAACCCCTGTTTTAAATTCGTTTTCTGGCAATATTTGGCTGTCGGTACGGCCATCCGAATTGGTTACCATGCTGCGAATTAGTGTCCGGGTATTGCCTAGGCTGTAAAGGTCAATTTTCATGCCCTCGGCGGGGATACCACGGGCTGTATCCAATACATGGGTAGTTAAAAATCCATTGGCCATTGAAATCTCCTTTGTTCTAAGGACTGGCCGAATTTTTAATTCGACGCAAGCCCCACCAAAGGGTGGGTTGGCTGCTGGATTCTACCTATCAAACTAAGATCGGCCAAAACCCGGAGAACCAAGGTTAATCCCTTATTTCACCGAGCTATTGGTGTATGCAAAGCGTATCCTTTACGCATTGCAGTAAACGCTGGAAAAGTGTGGTTAACGGGTCGCACGGTAAACTCTATTTGGTTTTTTTTGATAATCTTCGGCGCAGTTTTCGCGTATCCATGGAGCAATGAAAGGGGCAATAATGGCAGACCGCTATCCAAGAGACATGCGTGGCTATGGACCAACCCCCCCCGATGCAAACTGGCCCGGTGGTGCGCGGATCGCGGTGCAGTTCGTGGTGAATTATGAAGAGGGCAGTGAGAACAATACTCTGCATGGCGATGCAGCATCCGAGGCGTTCCTGTCAGAAATCGTTGGGGCAGCCCCGTGGCCGGACCAGCGGCACTGGAATATGGAAAGCATCTATGAATACGGCAGCCGGGCCGGGTTCTGGCGGTTGCACCGGTTATTCACCAACGCGAATATCCCCGTCACGGTTTACGGAGTGGCGAGCGCTTTGGCGCGATCCCCGGAACAGGTTGCCGCGATGCAGGATGCCGATTGGGAAATTGCCAGCCACGGGCTGAAATGGGTCGAATACAAAGACTGCCCGGAAGATCTGGAACGCGGTCATATGAATCAGGCGATCCGACTACATACCGAAGTAACCGGTGCTAGGCCAAAGGGTTGGTACCTGGGGCGCTGTTCGATGAACACGGTGCGGCTGGCGGCAGAGGAAGGTGGCTTTGATTATGTATCGGACACCTATGACGACGACCTGCCCTATTGGGCACGATATGGCGCGCGGGATCAACTGATCATTCCCTACACGCTGGACTGCAACGATATGCGGTTCGCCACGCCGCAGGGGTTCAATTCTGGGGACCAGTTTTTCACCTATCTGAAAGATACGTTTGACGCTTTGCACGCCGAAGGTGGCAAGATGATGAGCATCGGCCTGCATTGCCGTCTGATCGGGCGGCCTGGCCGGGTTCAGGCGTTAGCTAGGTTCATTGACTATGCGCAATCCAAGGGCGACGTCTGGTTTCCGCGGCGCATCGACATTGCGCAGCATTGGTTTGAGCATCACCCTGCCCCGGCGCCTTGGGCGCAGCCATCTGAGATGGACCGTGAAGCATTTGTGGAAGCTTATGGCGGGATATTTGAGCATTCGCCATGGGTCGCGGAACATGCGCACAGGCTGGAACTGGGCCGGGCACATGATTGTCTGGCTGGCGTTCATAACGTGCTTTGCCGGGTGTTTCGAGCGGCAGATGAAGAACGGCGGCTGGGCGTGCTGACGGCCCACCCTGATCTGGCCGGCAAGCTGGCGGCGGCCAAACGCTTGACAGTGGAAAGCACCGCCGAGCAGGCCAGTGCCGGGCTGGATGCCCTCACGGATGAAGAACGTGAGGCGCTGACGGAATTGAATACGCGCTATACTGAAAAGTTTGGCTTTCCGTTCATCATCGCTGTGAAAGACAATACTAAGGCCAGCATATTCGAGGCCTTTCGGGCGCGAATTGATAATAACCGTTCGGCCGAGTTCGAAACCGCCTGCACACAGGTTGAACGTATCGCATGGCACCGGCTGAAAGAGATATTGCTTTGAAACAACGTTACTATTTCCCCAAGGGCGGTTTGCCCGATCAGTCTGAAAAGCTATATGCGCCGGCAGTTTTTACCCCGGCCTATGCGGTTATTCCGGCCACGGTGATGACCGATATTGTCACCAGCAACCTGCCGCTGTGGTCAGGTGCGCGGGCGTGGATTATTGCGCGGCCATTGTCGGGGTTCGCCGAGACATTTGCCCAACTGATCGTTGAACTGGCCCCCGGTGGTGGCAGTTCAGAGCCAGAACCGGATGCTGGTGGCGAAGGTGTGATTTTCGTGGTGAACGGAACGGTGACGCTCGCCATTGAGGGTATTGAACATGTGCTGCAACCGGGCGGATACGGGTTTATCGCACCGGGCGCGGTTTGGGCGATCAGGAATGACAGTGATAGTGCTGCGACTTTTCACTGGGTCCGCAAGGCTTATGAAGCGGTTCCGGGCATTGAGGCCCCGGCGTCGTTTGTTTCGAGCGATCAGGATGTGGAACCTGTTGCAATGCCGGGAACTGGCGGGAAGTGGGCCACGACCCGCTTTGTTGACCCGGATGATCTACGCCATGACATGCACGTCAATATCGTCAATTTTCAGCCCGGCGGGATGATCCCGTTTGCCGAAACCCATGTGATGGAGCATGGGCTATATGTATTGCAGGGCACGGCGCGGTATTTACTGAACACTGATTGGGTGGACGTGGTTCCCGGTGACTTCATGTGGCTGCGCGCCTTTTGCCCGCAGGCCTGCGAGGCAACGGGGTCAGAGCCGTTTCGCTATCTGCTGTATAAGGATGTGAACCGGCATCCCAAACTGCGGGTTGGCGGATGAGCGGGGTTATCAAGATTGAGCCGTTAAGCCCGGGAGCGTTCTCGCCGTTTGGCGATGTACTGGATGCCTCAGGTGAGGCGGACGTGATGATCAATCACGGCATGTGCGGGCGGTTTAACGATCGGGCAAAGCTGGATTTTGGCCCCGAAGGGCGCGCCGGGATTTCGGTATTCAAGGCCAAAGCCCGGACCTTGCCGCTGGCGCTGGAAATGGTTGAACGTCACCCCGAGGGATGTCAGGCGTTTATCCCGATGACCGAGCATTCGTTTCTGGTGGTGGTAGCACCAGACGAAAACGATGCGCCGGGTACGCCGCGTGCGTTCTTAACAGCCCCCGGACAGGGGGTAAATCTGCATCGCGGCGTATGGCACGGGGTGCTGACACCGCTACGTGAACCCGGCCTTTTTGCCGTGGTAGATCGCATCGGGAAATCCCAGAATTTGGAGGAGTATTGGTTTAAGACACAATATATGGTTCAATAATGCTGCTAAGGCCGCAGTAAGCGGCCAAGTTCACGACCTACTCAAGTCGAACAGGAGAGACAGAAATGACAGATAGTTCCATCGGGACGGCAGAACAGCTGCGCGATCCCAATTACATGCCAGCGATTGGCAAAGCGGTGCCTTTGGGCCTGCAACATGTGCTGGCGATGTTTGCCAGCAACGTCACACCCGCGATTATCATTGCTGGCGCTGCCGGTATTGGATTTGGCTCGGATCAAGGGGCGCTTGGATTCCCGGATATGACCTACATGATCCAGATGTCGATGTTCTTTGCGGGAATTGCGACATTGATCCAAACCATTGGGATTGGTCCAATTGGCGGTAGGCTGCCCATTGTTCAGGGGACAAGTTTTGCGTTCCTTCCGGTGATGATCCCCGCCGTGATTGGCCTTAAAACGGCCGGGCTTGGAGGGTTGATGACCGGTGTTATGCTTGGTGGTATCTTCCATTTTTGCATTGGCTTTTTCATCGGAAAAATCCGCTTTGCATTGCCACCACTGGTGACTGGACTGATCGTTTTGATGATCGGACTGGCGCTGGTTAAGGTGGGCATTCAGTATGCCGCTGGCGGTGTTCCATTGCAGGGTAAACCTGAATTTGGCACGCTTTTCATGTGGTTCCCGGCTTTGGTGGTGATCTTTGTCACCTTGGGGATCAAGTTCTTTACCAAGGGATTTATGGCTGTTTCAGCGATCTTGCTTGGTATTTTGGCAGGCTACATCGTGGCCTATTTCATGGGTCAGGTGAGCTTTGATAATATTGGCAGGGCCGCTAGCTTTTCATTACCAGAACCCTTTAAATATGGCTTTTCGATCAACTGGGCAATTATCATCGGCATGTGTCTGATGGCATTTGTGTCAGCGATTGAAACCGTGGGCGATGTTTCCGGGATCACCAAAGGTGGTGCGGGTCGTGAGGCAACGGATGATGAGATCAGAGGCGCAACATTCGCCGATGGTTTAGGTACCGCGATTGCCGGTATCTTTGGCGGATTGCCAAACACATCGTTCAGCCAGAACGTCGGACTGGTTGCAATGACCGGTATCATGAGCCGCCATGTGGTAACTATCGGGGCGCTGTTCCTGATTGCCGCCGGATTGGTGCCAAAGGTTGGTGCGATCATCAACACTATCCCGATCAACGTGCTGGGGGGTGGTGTGATCATCATGTTCGGTATGGTTGCGTCTTCTGGCATCAATATGCTCTCGGACGTTAACTGGAACCGTCGCAATATGGTGATCTTTGCTACTGCATTGTCTTTGGGGCTTGGTTTGCAACTGGTACCAGAGGCATTGCAGCATACCGGTAAAACAATTCAGATCCTGATGACATCGGGCCTGCTGCCAGCCGCAGCGATTGCGATTATTCTTAATCTGGTATTGCCGGAAGATATCGACGCCTGAACAAGCTACCTGACTACAACGAAACGGTCGCGCCCCTGACGGGGCGCGATTTCTTTTTTAGGCCGGCCCAAGTGGGCCAGAGTGCCTCCGGCGGAAGTATTTATGAAAAGAAGAAGGACTAGGGGTTGCCCCAACCACCACCACCGGGGCTGAGCAATTCGAAGACGCCACCCGCTGGCAGATCAATCTCATCATTGCCTTGCAACGCCAGTTGCGTCCCGTCGGGTAAAACAGCACTGTTCACCCCCACAGACCCCGGCGCTCCGCCATCTACACCGTAAGGTGGTACAATGCGGTGCGAGCAGAGGGTCGTGACGGTGACCGGTTCCAAAAACATGATCCTGCGATAGACCCCATCACCACCTTGCCATTTGCCTGCGCCGCCTGAGCCTCGCCTGATTGAAAATTCCTCTAACCGAACAGGAAAGCGTTTTTCCAATATTTCGGGGTCGGTCATCAGCGTATTGGTCATATGGCTTTGCACGGCGTCACAACCATCAAAACCCGGCCCGGCCCCGGTGCCGCCAGCGATGGTTTCGTAGTTCTGAAAATCATCATTGCCCCAAACGAAATTGTTCATCGTTGCCTGCGAACAGGCGATAACGCCCAGAGCACCATAAAGCGCGTTGCAGGTGGCCTGTGAGACTTCGGTATTGCCGGAAATCACCGCCGCCGGATAAGAGGGGTTCAGCATTGTTCCTTTAGGGGTGATTATTCTAAGCGGCTTCAGGCAGCCTTCGTTCAGCGGAATTTCAGCGCCAACCATAGTGCGGAACACATACAAAACCACCGCCCGGCAGATCGAAAACGGCGCGTTATAGTTGCCAGTATGTTGTGCGCTGGTTCCAGTGAAATCGATCACTGCCTCGCGGGCAGTCTGGTTAACGCTGACTTTCACTTTAATCACCGCACCGTGGTCCATTGGGTATTCAAATGAGCCGTCTTTCAGCCGCCCGATCACCAGACGCACGCTTTCTTCGGCATTGTCCTGAACATGGCCCATATAGGCCTGAACCACGCCCAGCCCATAGTTTTCCACCACCCGCAGCAATTCTTTGCGCCCGGTCTCATTGGCGGCGACCTGCGCCTTCAGGTCAGCCATGTTTTGCGGGATGTTCCGACAAGGGTATTGCCCGGATGACAGGGCCTCGATGGCGGCATCTTCCTGCAAGACCCCACGGCTGATCAGCCGCAGGTTTTCGATCAGCACACCCTCTTCGTCGATATGGGTGCTGTCGGGGGGGGCGGAGCCGGGTGTTCGCCCACCTATGTCGGCGTGATGGCCGCGTGAGCCGAGCCAGAACGCGATATGGTCGCCGACAAATACCGGTGTCACCACCGTAACATCTGGCAGATGGGTACCGCCGTTGAAGGGTGAATTCAGCGCAAAAGCATCGCCGGGGTGAATGTCGCCGGCATTTTCCCGCATCACCGTGCGGATACTGTCAGACATCGAACCCAGATGCACCGGCACATGGGGGGCGTTAGCGACCAGATCACCAGTTTCGTCAAAGATTGCGCAGGAAAAATCCAGCCGTTCCTTGATGTTCACCGACCATGAAGTATTGGCCAGCGTCAGCCCCATCTGATCGGCCACCGACATCAGCAGGTTATTGAACACTTCCAGCAGTACCGGGTCGGCGTCGGTTCCGGCCGCCGCCGGGCGCGGGGCTTTGCCGGTGCGCGTCAGGATCAGGTTGCCGAGCGCATCCGGTTCAGCGTTCCAGCCCGGTTCAACCACGTTAGTGCCGGTTGCTTCCTTGATGATTGCGGGGCCGGGTATCTGGACACCCGATGCCAGTATTTCCCGCTCATATACCGGTACATCTGATATGTCGCCCTGCAGATAGACCGGCACGTTGTCCACGGCTTTGCCATTACCGGATTTCAGCGACATTACCGGGGCTTCGCCTGTGGCACCGATGGCTTCGGCGCTGACCATTTCGAATTCTATTGCCCGTTCAGGCGAGGTGAAGCCAAAGCGGGCCATATGGGCTGCCTCAAAGTCAGCTTGCATGGAGCGGGCGTCGTCAAATGGCACCTCTAACGATTGGTGTGAACCGTCATAGCACAGGTAGGCGCGGCTTTCGGTGGTAATGTCGGTGATACCCTGTGCGGTGACCTCACTCACGGCCTCATTTGTGATGCTATCCAGCGCCCTTTGCGCCGTTTCTGTATCTGCCAGAGGTGCATCTACCTGTACCTCTCGTAACGCCCTGGTTTCAGCGAGGCCCATACCATAGGCCGACAACACACCGGCGAAGGGGTGCAGGAACACCCGGCGAATGCCCAATGCGTCGGCCACCAGACAGGCGTGTTGCCCCCCGGCCCCGCCAAAACATTGCAGCGTATATTGGGTCACGTCATAGCCGCGCTGTACGGAAATTTTCTTGATCGCATTGGCCATGTTATCAACTGCAATACGCAGGAAACCTTCGGCCATATCGCGGGCATCCATCGCCGCGTTGCCAGTGGCAGTTGCAACGTCGCGGGCAAGGCTGTCGAACCGGGTAAGAACAACGTCTACATCCAGTGGCTCATTGCCGCCCGGCCCAAACACCGTCGGGAAATGTGCCGGGTTCAGTTTACCCAGCATCACATTGCAATCGGTCACCGTCAGCGGGCCACCGCGCCGGTAACAGGCGGGCCCCGGATCAGCACCGGCACTTTCGGGACCGACCTGAAAGCGGCCATCACGGAACGTGCAGATTGAGCCACCCCCCGCAGCCACCGTGTGAATATCCATCATCGGGGCGCGCATCCGCACACCTGCGACTTCGGTTTCGAACGAGCGTTCGTATTCGCCGGTAAAGTGGCTGACATCGGTGGAGGTGCCGCCCATGTCAAAGCCAATCAGGCGTTCGTACCCTGCCAGTCCGGCCGTCTTGACCATACCAACGATCCCACCAGCAGGCCCCGACAGGATCGCGTCCTTGCCCTGAAACAGTGTTGCATCGGTCAGACCACCATTGGATTGCATGAACAGCAACTTGTCACAGGCCCGCCCCAGATCCAGCGCGCTGGCCAACTGATCAACGTAGCGGCGCAGGATTGGCGACAGGTAGGCGTCAACCACCGTGGTGTCGCCCCGGCCCACAAGTTTGGCGAGGCGCGAGGTCTGGTGGCTGGTGGAGACCTGGGCAAAGCCAATCTCGCGCGCGATTTCTGCGGCGCGGATTTCATGAACCGGGTTCAGGTAGGCATGCAGAAAAGCAATCGCCACGCTTTTGATACCACCGTCAAAGGCGTTTTGCAGGTGCGTGCGCAGGGTAGCCTCATCCATCAGTGTGATGATCTGGCCGTTTGCGTCCAGCCGTTCCGACACCTCACCAACGGATTCATACAGCAGTTCGGCACGTCGAATGTGCAGGTCAAACAGCCGGGGGCGGTTCTGATAACCGATGCGCAGCAGATCGCCAAAGCCTTTGGTAATCAGGAAATAAGTGCGCTCCCCTTTGCGTTCCAGCAGGGCGTTGGTGGCGACGGTAGTACCCATCTTAACGCCGCTGATTGCCGCATCGGGGATTGGGGAATCCTGTTCCAGCCCAAGCAATTCGCGGATGCCCTGTACGGCGGCATCTTTATAGCGTTCGGGGTTTTCCGAAAGCAGTTTATGGCTAAGCAATTGCCCATCGGGGCGGCGCGCGACCACATCGGTGAATGTGCCGCCACGATCAACCCAGAATTCCCACTGATTTTCGGTCATTTGCATCCCCGGCTTCAACACTGCCAATCGGCGATACCAAGGCCCAGTTGTCAACCGTTTGCGCGCAGCCGGTCGAGGAAATTAAGTCACCTTTAGGAATGATTAACCAAACCTTCACCTGTTCTGTGGTTTCTCAAGCCCAAAGGAGGAACCCGTTGGTTGCCCAGATAGACAAGAATTTTCTGAAAGCCCGACCAGGTAAAATGTGGTCGCGGCTATTGGCCTACGCACTGTTCGAAGGTCGCCCACTGACCACAAGGGGCCGCTGGATCAACCCGCTGGTCTTTGCGGGGTATCGGGTATGGGGCGCGTTACCCCTGAAAAACCGGGTTGAAAAGCCGGTGTTTATCCTAGGCGTTGGCCGCAGCGGCACCACGATACTTGGCACCATTCTGGCTCTGCACCCGGACGTTGGCTATTTGAATGAACCCAAGGCGCTGTGGCAGGCGGCATTGGGGGATGATGATTTGATTGGGTCCTATTCAACCCGGCCGGGGCGGTTCAAAATGGATGCTTCGGATGCTACCGGCAAATCGGCGCGCCGGTTGCGACGCTATTACAGCGCTTTTTTGGGATTGTCAGGAAATCGCCGCGTCGTCGATAAATACCCAGAACTGTTATTTCGAAACGGGATGATCGACGCAATTTTCCCCGGTGCGCGTAAAATCGTGCTGCTGCGAAACGGCTCGGATACGTGTCAGTCTATTGCACAATGGTCCGGGCGAAATGGTCGCGTCAACAATGACTGGTGGGGGCGGAACCGGCAAAAATGGCGGCTGCTCGTCGATGAACTTATCGTCCCTGATCCCTATTTCGCCGATGCCTTACCCGACATTCGCAAATTCGAACGCCATGTGGATATGGCTGCGGTCGAATGGGTTGTGACGATGCGTGAGGCGATGCGGCAGCAAGCACAGGCTGAAGATAGCTTTCTGTTCGTGCGGTACGAGGAATTGGCAGCATACCCGCGAAAGGTGATGCAGGATATTCTGAGCTTTAGTGATTTGGGGGCAGACGAAACCATGCTGGATTACGCGCAAAGCAGCCTGCGCCCGCGTCTACCCTACCCCGAACCCAATCTGCACCCGGCGATAACTGCGATATTTGAGGAAACGATGCAACAGCTTGGCTATGCAAGCGGGCGTGGAACATGAGAATTCTCCAGATCAGCCATAATCACCACATCGTTGGTGGCTCTGATGCGGTCTATTTTGCGACTTCTGACCTGCTACGGCAGGCCGGGCATGAGGTGATACCATTTTGCATTGCAAACCCCAGGAACCTCGCCTCGGAATGGGGTGGCTATTTCCCGGCCGGCGCGGATACCGGGCACGCGCCATTGCGGGACAGTTTTCGATATTTTTTCAACGCCGAAGCGCGCGGAAATCTTGCCCGGTTATTGGACAATGTCGGCCCGGTGGATGTCGCACATCTGCACATATACCACGGCAAACAGACACCGGCGATCTTGCCGGTCCTAAAGGCGCGCGGGATCAGGATCGTGCAAAGCCTGCACGAATACAAGCTCGCCTGCCCGGTCTACACGTTGCAGCGAAATGGCAAACCATGTGAGCTGTGTGTACAAGGATCTTCGCTGAATAGTATTCGCCATCGTTGTAAAGATAACTCGACGCTACGGTCATTCGTTATGGCGGCGGAACAGATGACGTCGCGGATGCTGGGCGATGTGCGGCTGGTGGACCAATTTATCTGCGTCAGTGAATTTCAGCGCCGAATAATGGAGCGCACCGGGATACCGGGCAGCAAATTGACCACATTATACAATTTTGTCGATACCAGCGCGTTTCAGGCGAACAGCGGCCATGACGGGTATCTGCTGTATTTCGGACGTATCGAAGAACTAAAGGGGGTGCCAACGCTGATCGAGGCGGTTCGACGCACCGGGCAGCGTTTGTTGATTGCGGGCGACGGGGCTTGGCGCAGTGAAATGCTGCGCCGAATTGAGGGGCTAAACAATGTTGAGTATCTGGGGTTTCAGAGCGGGCCGTTATTGCAACAGTTAATAGCGCGGTCGCGCGCTGTAATTGTGCCGTCCGAATGGAATGAAAACTGCCCGATGTCGGTGCTGGAAGCCAAAGCACTTGGACGCCCAATAATCGGAGCGCGCATTGGTGGTATTCCAGAGCTAATCCGGGACCGGGTAGACGGGTTCTTGTTTGAACCCGGCAATTGTAAGGATTTGGTAGCAACACTGAACGCGATGGAACGTGCAGATCATGCACAACTATCGCAAAACGCGCGAATGGATGCAGAGGCTAGATTTTCCAGAGATCGGCACCTGTCGGCGTTAACATCGTTATATTTGCAAAAGCCCGTACTGGCTGCGCAGGGCGAATTGCGAACCGCCTGAGAAGGTTAAGCTTGGCTTAAGACGCCGACTTGCAGATTTCGACATCCAGCCAAAGCCCCTCGCAACGAATTACCGCATCACGATCAAAACCTAGCACTGTATAGGTTATCATCGATTCAGGCTTGCGACAGACATGTGGTCCGCCAATAGCTTCAACAGCTGTTGCAACGGGTGGTTTGATCAGCGCTTGAGACGCGTGGATGCGCTGGTAAGGGGCCAGTAAAATGTCGGCGGTTGGGATACCCTGAGCAAATGCACCCGCACGGATCAGGATTGGCTGTACTTTTGGGTGATAGGCCAGATATTCGCCATCAAAGGTCACGCGATTTACTGACTTAATCGGAATGAATTCTCCGCTTTTGGTTAGAATACGGTCACGTTCACGCAGAGTTTGCGCCGGATATTCACCATAAGCTGTGGTAACACGGGTCATCGGACCCAAGCCGCACATCTGGCCTGCTGTGTTCCCGGAGCCGCCAACCGGGCCCTTGGGCCGCGGCATGGCAACTTTGAAACGACGGGGTTTCGTCGCCGGGATCGAACGATGATCAATATAACTCATTACTCTCACTCTTTACTGCGGTGTTACCCAGTCACCGTTACACAAAACTTGCCCACCAGTCTGGTATCATAGACGTCCCTTCAAAGGGTTGATCCAAACGTCATGGCCGGTTTCTGTTATTAGGTAGATAGGCCAGGTCTGTTCAGAATGTGGCGCAATTCTTTGTTCGAGGCGTCCTAAGGATAAAATTAAGACAGGCAGAAATCCCGTAAAATCGCCTTTAATTTCTCAGACATCGACAATCACGCTCCAACGACCACTCAGATGCCAGATTGAGGTGCAATAATTGCTTAATTGTTTCCCGTTCATAAACATTGTGCTTGTAATCGGTTGGATTAGAATGTGGCAATCTAGTTAAAATCCGCTGGTTCTAAAATGGATACAATCTGTTTTCGGGGTTAATTTGGCGAATTGGTTTCGGTACACAATAATGGACTGATACTTTAGTATAAGTCCGATGGGTTTTCCGGGCTTCACCACTCGCTAAGCGAATCAATTTCGGCGAAAGATCGGGGATAATCGGATGATTCTTCGGGCAAAGGGTGTAAAAACTTGCCTGTTGGCTGTATATATTCTATTTACTGAATATCTTTTCCGCTGGAAGCCGAAAAGCAAATTTATTGAACGTAAGGGCGCGAAATGAAAGAAAAAGTTCTTAATACGCTGCGGCGAATCCAAATTCCCGGTGCCAGCACCGATGCGGTCACAAGTGGATTGATCTCCGATATTGTCGTTGATGGTGGCAAAGTTATTTTCTCTATCAGCATACCGGACGACCAACGCGAAAAGCTGGCTGGCCTTCGGGAAGCAGCCGAAAGAGAAGTGCTGAAAATCGACGGTATCGAACATGTACTGGTGGTGCTGTCAGCAGACAAAAAAGGTGCGACGCCGTCCAAACCGGAAGCCCCGAAATTAAGTCGCAAACCTGACCGGCCGGTTGGACCGGACATGCGCCCGACTGCCGGGGCTATCCCTGGGGTAAAATCTGTGCTGGCGGTGGCTTCGGGCAAAGGTGGCGTTGGAAAATCCACCACTTCTGTCAATCTGGCGCTTGGATTGCGATCACTTGGCCTAAAAGTCGGGCTGTTGGACGCCGATATTTACGGACCTTCTATCCCGCGTTTATTCGGCATCACCGATCGTCCGGACATCCAGAACGATCGCATCATCCCAATGGAAAAATTTGGCATCAAAGTGATGTCCATGGGTTTCATGATGGACGAAGAAGATCCGGTGATCTGGCGCGGCCCGATGATTGTGAATGCGCTGATGCAAATGGTACGCGAAGTCGAATGGGGCGAGTTGGACGTATTGGTGCTGGATATGCCGCCGGGAACTGGCG
>VAPL010226941.1_pt1 | contig 26374 bp, 23 predicted proteins | sample 3395061 | NCBI WGS metagenome assembly VAPL01 (sample SAMN08290444, study PRJNA428436) | hydrothermal vent metagenome | isolation source: Deep-sea hydrothermal vent chimney 2 | place: Pacific Ocean: Juan De Fuca Ridge | depth 2182 m m | reverse complement strand
TAAGAATCCCAACAGGGATTCTACGCCATAATCATAATATGCTTACCTACAGTTGTTTATGACCTTAACCTGACGGCTATGGCCTGCCGGCAGGCAGGGAAAAAGTGAACTCAAGAAAGAATAAAATTTGCATGAATACTGCATTCGCCCTTCTGTTGAACTTGAGTTTAGGTTAGTCTCAGAGTCCCTGACTTTGTCGGCAGACAAGAGTAGCAAGAAATCTTATGATCAAATGAACGAGTGAATAAGACATTGGTGATCACTTCAACTTAAGATATCTCCCTTTGGTCGAGATGACGAATGATTGGGCATTTGAGCAAGCAAGCCACTTACTCTGCTTCCCCTCCTCAGAGTCACCTTTTTAGGGCATCTGAGGAGGGAGAATAATTATAATACTGAAGGAAATTAGCAATACTCATTTTTCTCCTCTTTTGCCCCAGATCATCTTACGGCAAATTATATTTTTTTGTGAACCATACGTTAAAGACCGTACCTGCAATTTTTTTATGTAATATTCAAGTTATACTTGAATATTACATAAAAATGCTACCTTTACATCGTGATTAAGAGAGAAATTGAAAAGGAATTATTAGCACTTTCTACAACGTATCCTGTGGTAACTGTTGTTGGGCCACGTCAATCGGGAAAAACTACTCTGGTAAAAAAGGTTTTTCCGGATTATGGCTACTGCAATCTTGAGCATCCGGAAGCTAGAAAACTAGCCGCATCAGATGTCAATGCATTTTTTCAAGTATATAAACCACCCGTCATACTTGATGAAATACAAAATGAACCCCAATTGCTTTCTATGGTACAAGTTATAGTTGATCAAAATGGCTTGAACGGACAATTCATTCTTACAGGAAGTCACCAACTTTCTCTCGGACAGGCAATATCTCAGTCACTGGCAGGCAGGAATGCACTGCTTAAATTGCTACCATTCAGTCTTTCAGAGGTATCGTCATTTCAAAAAAATTATAAGCGAGATGCCCTCATTCATAAAGGGTTTATGCCTAGGATTTATGACCAAAAACAAGATCCTATAAAAGCATATCGAAATTATTTTCAAACCTACATTCAAAGGGATGTGCGCCAAATGGTCAATGTGAAAAACATTACATTATTTGAACATTTTATGCGAATGCTTGCCGGACGGGTGGGACAATTAATGAATCTGAATACGCTTTCTAATGATCTCGGCGTATCTTCAACTACCCTCAGTCAATGGCTATCCTTACTCGAAGCTTCATTTATTGTACACAGGTTATATCCGTATTATAAAAATCTGGGTAAAAGACTAGTGAAGTCTCCTAAGGTATATTTTACCGATGTAGGCCTGGCATCTTACCTGATAGGAATTGAAGAGGAAAAACAGGTAACCCGTGATCCTCTTTTAGGTAGTTTGTTTGAAAATCTGGTCGTGATGGAAGCCATAAAATTACGATATAACCAAGGCCTTGATCCCAATTTATACTTTTATCGAGACAGTAACCAAAATGAAGTTGATTTGCTTTTCATCAGAAAGGGAAAAGTTACTCCAATTGAAATTAAGGCTGCCATGACTTATAATGAAAACCTTTTGAGAGGAGTAAAGTATCTCCAAAAATCGAATCCTGAAAAAGGATATCTTATTTATGCGGGTAAAATGACATTTGAAAATCAAAATATTGAAGTGCTTAACTTCATGAATATTAGAAAAATATTTAACGACTAAGAGCAAGGTGTGGTGATAACAAATAGATCATAAAAAAGTAATCAAACCAAAAATATATTGCCCTCTTTAATATTTGAATAATGCCTTTAACTATCGCTTAGTAGCTCATTATAAATACCTTGTAGTTTATTTATTTGGACATCAATATTAAACTTAGAATTTACTCTTTTTATACCCTCAGAAGCCATTGAATTTCTCATTTCTGGATTGTTAGCTAATTTCACAATCGCATTAGACATAGTATCAATATCATTTACAGGTACAAGAAGGCCAGATTTTCCATTTTCAATAATCTCAGAAGGCCCTCCACAATCAGTAACAATAATTGGCGTTCCATAGGCCAAGGATTCAAGTGTTGTCATTGAAAAGGATTCTGACTCAGAAAAATTAAGCATTAAGTCTGCCTTGGAAATTTCTTCTTCCGGATATTTAGCAAAATCATTAAATACAACATTTTCATTTAAATTTAAACCATGAGCAAATTGAATTAATGACTTCTTAAATTTTTGATTGTTCGTTTTACCAAGCGTACCGCCAAAAAATATAAGCTTTGTACTACCGATATTTGGTAGTGCTTTGTGAAAGGCCTCAATCGATTGCTTATGACCTTTGCCGGGAATATAGTTGGCCAGATAAAGAATGGTTGCTGTATTTTTCAAGGATGCTTTTTCTTCACTTTTCTGGACGTCGACTATAGAAAGAGCGTCATAAATTACTTTAGTTTTTTCCTTATTGAAATTTTTAGCTACTGATTCCGAAACGCAAATTAACTCATCGGCATATCTCTCGATTAATTTTTTCCATAGCGGATAAAGTACTCTTGCATACGAGTTTGGCAATAGCCTCACATGATACACAAGCTTTGTCTTCGGATTAAATACTTTAGCTAAAACACCTATCATATTATAGAGATCGTTTACATGGACAATCTCTATATTATGTTTTTTAACCAGCGAATTTATTTTGAATGTATTGATTAGAAGCTGTGGCAGGTACCAAAGAATATTCAGGTTTTTGGCAATTTCAATGAAAGGCAATTTTATTACTTTAATACCAGAACTTTCAAGTAGGCGCTTATTTTTTGAACCTTTCGGAATGACATAAATAAACTCAACCTTCGAGGATAGCTCTTCAGTAACCTGAAAGATGGATTTGAAGGCTCCAGTTAATGCTGGGGAATTGTCTATGATAAGAATTCGTTTTAAACCTGTCATATTGCCTCTATAAGATATCTTAGGTTATTGACCTTAGCATATCAATTATATATTTTAATGTCGCCTCTTCTGAGCATTTAGTATCCCACCAGGTTATTATTTTGTCTTGTTGGCCAGCAAGTAAAAACGGGCAACTCAACAATTACGAGCTCAATTTACTGTATAGTCAAAAACAGCAGGTACACATCTTTCCATTTTTCGTTAATAATTAGCTTGCTAATTATTATTATTTGAATTTGCTTCATAATTCACACGATTTACACAAGTCCTATCTATCATTAAACCACTCTTTTATAAAACGTTATCTAACAAGTTAGTCCACTGCTGATTTATGGTTTCTTCATCAAAATCCAATATTCTTTGTTTCCCAATTGTACTGTATTTAATATTAAGCTCTTGGTTATGAATAATATTAATTATAGTCTTTTCCCAGATATTTTTACCATTAATACTTGTTATTGCTGGCATCAAGATGCCAAATTCTGCTTCTTCTGCTTCAACTAAATGGTAATTTGATGTTGTAGTTGGGGAAATTATCTCGCGAGGACCACTATGGCAATCAGTAACAATTATTGGAATACCGCAACCTAAAGCCTCAACAATTGCGTTACCAAGGCCTTCATAAATTGATGGGAAAACGAAAGCTCCACATTTTGATATATATTTATAAGGATCTTTGACATACCCCATAAAGTACAAGTCATAATTTTCAGATATTTTATCATCAGACCATACCGAGTATACTTTTAGGCCAAGGTCTAAAGATTGTCTAATCAAATCATTACGAAGTACTCCATCACCGAAAATAACTAATCGGCTTGGTGAATTATTGTTTTTTAATATTGAATTAAAAACTTTAATAAGGCCTTCATGTCCTTTTTGGATGTGAAGCCTTCCCATAGTTATTATAGTTGATTTGCAAAAAATCTTTTTTTTTTCATCCTCTATCTCTTGAGAAACAAATTGACTAATTATGTCAAGATTATAATGGTTGTATATTACTGATACTTTATTGTCCTGTATATTGAACATAGTAACTAGTTCTTGCTTCAACCCTTTACTAAGTGCAACAATATGATCTGCACGTTTATATATATATGGTATCAAAATTCCTTTTCTGATTTCCCCAACTACTCCCATGATATCTAAGTCGTAGGAAATAGATCCCCTTTGGCTAATTATGACTTTATCCCTAGCTCTTGACAATACATTTATATAGTTAGCACCTTCTAAAAAGCTAATTGACGAATCAATCTGATACCTTAGTTTAATTTTTTTGGTTTTTATTATACGTCTAAAAAAATTTAATACTTTCAATAAGTAATTATGGGAAGGGTACACATCTAAGGATAAATGAGTTCCTGTAATATCGTATTCTTGTTTTATATTTTTATTAAATGTGAGAACATATAAATTATATCGTTTTGCTAAAAGTAAACTTAATTTAGAAAATGCCCTCTCTGCACCTCCTTGGCCAAGTTCTGGTATAATTAAAAGAATATTTTTTCTATTCATTTGCGCAAGGGAAAACCTTAGGTATTAATAATTAAATGTTTAGCTACAGCCAAAAATCTTTTCGAGAATATATTCAAGGGAAATTCTTTTAAAGCCAATAATAGATATTTTACGCTTTCTTTTTTTCTTTTTTGAATTACTAAATTTAGTGCTATGGATATGTACTTATTAGAAAAATATCTATCGGCCTTCCATCCATAATAATTTAAAAAGTAATCGTCATTCTTTAATGATTGTATAATTTCTGTGGCACCTATTTTTAATTTATCTACGTCTATTTGATTTAAACTTCTATTCTTATGTTCAATTACAGCATTTGTTACTTTCAAAGAAAGATTAATTTTATATCGTACAGCTAACCTCAGCCACAGGTAGTGATCTTCACCAATTATAGCGTTTGAGCTATTTAAAAATTGATATTTATTAATTATATCTTTTCGAACAAAAATCGAATTAAATGATAACACATTTTTATTAATCAGAACTCTATTTAAATTTTGGATGTGCTTTTCAGTTAATTTCGAAGATGTTACAGAAACATTTTTACATTCAAAATTCAAATGGATAACTTCTGGAAACCTTAGATTGGATATTATTGAATAAGCTTCTTTCAAATGATTATTGTAAAGAATGTCATCAGAATCCAGGAAACCAATATATTCTCCATTCGCCCTTTTTATACCATAATTTCGTGCAATATTTCTTTCTTCGTTTTCTTTCCAATAATAAGAAATGCGAGCATCTTTAAATCCCTTTACTACCTCTTGAGTATTGTCTGTGCTACCATCATCGACAATTATCAACTCAAAATTTTTGTACTCTTGATTTAACACAGATTCAATTGCTTTACCAATTTTGTCTGCTCTATTGTAGGTTGGAATAATTATAGATATTAGCATTCAGTATTATAATAACTTACATAAATCTTTTGCCAAAGAATTATTTTCTTGAAAATCAAGAGAGAGATTTTTTAACGTGTTCGTATAGTTATTATTAATAGTTTCAAATGAATTAATCAGCTTTTCAATTTCCCATGAATCAATTCTTACAGCAGAATTTTTTAACATATTCGATACCTCTTGCAGTTTAATTTCCGTATTCAAAATTACCGAAGGAACTCCAATGCAAGCACCAATAATTGCCCCATGAGCACGTGTTGTAAATAATAAGTCTTCTATATGTAACTTATCTAAAAAGTCAGATAATTTTAATGGATTATATTGTATAAGGTTAAATCGACTAAATGTATCTGGGCTATGGGTATCATGATTTTTATCGAAAGAATAGAACGATACTATAATGTTTTTAGTCGTGAGTATTTTACATAACTGAGTTAAACTATTTACAAGTGAGATTTCAAGATTGTCTTTAATGATAATCCCAACAGATTTAATAGAATCTCTTTTTCGCCAACTCCACTTGTTCCAGGAATTGACAAAGACAAGGTCAGCACTTATGCTAAACTTATCTTTTCTCATTTTTTGTCTTTCCAGAAATTCAATGCTTGATAGGTCTCGCAAAACAATTTTATCATACGAACCTAATTGAGCCATTTTTCGATAAAATGTTTTAGAAGAAGCATGAAATTCCCCAATACCAATACCTAAGCCAATACGCTTCCCAAATTTTAAGCGGATAGATTTATTGGTTACCAACCTGATTAATTTATCAATTTTATAAACATTTTCTATTCCTATCCATTTAACTATTAAATTAAAAATATAATTAAATGAAGGCCCTTCCTTATTGTCAAAATAAATACCGCCTCCACCATTAATTACTAAATCAAAATAACCCTTAAAAGTCCAATCGATTAGTTTTACTTCTTCTCCAAGAATTTTATATATGTATTTGTTATAGCCGGGTTTTTGATTAAATCCTTGTAAATTTTCGGTGTAGTTAGAAAAAATAGTTATCTCATCATTCGGATATCTATCTTTTACCAATTTATAAGTGGTTAACATCAGTAGGTCATCTCCCAAATTGCCAAATCCATAATATCCTTTTAATACTATTTTAACCATTTTTATGTTTTATATACTTCCCGCTGATTGCTAAACCAAATAGAAAATGATCTACAGCCTTATCTCTATTTTTATATAGTTTATAAGTATAATTTTTGCAAACATTCACATTCTTAATTTCTAAATATTTTGAAAGTAGAATGAGGCTTTCATTTACATCATCAAAACTTATAACTTTAAATAAATCGAGGTCCATTCCTCGTTTTGGTGCATAAATGAAATTCTTCTGATAACCTTCATGTTCTAAATACTTTTTTAATGGTGCCTTAATTACAGGTTTTATTTTAATATTATTTTCTAACTCAAAACCAAATTTTAACATGTTTGTGTCAATAAATGGATAAATAACATTGTTATTAAATTTCTTAATGGGGTGATGATTCTTGTAGGCAACTCTTCTTCCCATATAATAAAGCATGCCAATCATATTGCGGGAATGAAAGCTTAGTTTTCTTTTGTTAAATTTTAATATTATTTCGTTAATGTGTTTTCTCGCAGCTTTAGCACCTTTTGCATTTAATATTTTTGCGAAAATAAAATTTTGATACAATGAATTAAGAGAATAATCATTGATTAAAGAGGATGTATAAATATTTGCTTTTCTGGAATTAAAAATATTGTCGTTTGAAAACAACAAGGATAACACCTTCATAATTTGAGATTTAAGCTTTACTTTAAAAGTATTATTATATCCAAATAAATTGTCACCTTCAATTCCATCAATGAAAGTTATGTTTCCGTTTTGATGATTTCCATTACAATAATTATTAACAATTTCGCACATACTTAAACACATATAATCAATATTAGGAGATTGATAGTACTCAAAATAATTATCATAAACATTTCGGAGCTTAGAATAATTAAGAAAATACTTTTTAGATACAATTCCATAGTGCTTTTCAAGGTATTCAACGTGGGCAATGGTAGGATCATTTTCAGAGACAAAATAAGAACAAGCATCAAATCTTAAATTATTTATGTGAAGAGTATGCGCTAATACGGTACTATCAATACCTCCACTTAAAAAAACAACAGGGTTTCTGTTTTTGACCTGAGATAAAATAGAATTTTTGAGTATGTCTTTAAGTGCCTTAAAATCAACAAATTTCTTATTTTCAAATAAGAATGACTTATCCGTTAAACTAGCTAAATATTTATTTTCAAAATTTTTAAAGGAATCATTTCTTTCAATATATGATCCAAGTAAATTTAATTCAATTATTGCTTCTTTTAGATTATCCATTTATCAAAATATTAAACCATTTCATTTATTCTGTTTAGCATCAAAATAAATGCTTCCCCCTCCATTTACTACCAAATCAAAATAACCCTTAAATACCCAGTCAATTAGAGGGACTTCTTCTCCTATTATTTTAAAAATGCAGTTATTATAGCCGGGTTTTTAATTGAATTTTTTAAATTCTCGGTATAATTAGAAAATATCGTAATCTCTGCATTTGGGTATTTTTCCTTAACCAGTTTATAGGTCACCAACATTAAAAGGTCATCCCCCAAATTGCCAAATCCGTAATATCCTTTTAGTAATATTTTCATAACTATTTTTTCTTGTAAATAACTTTGTTATGAATACCCTCAATTTTATTGTTGTTTGAGTCAAATTTGTGAACAAAGCCACTTTCAGTTATGCTCTCTATATCTAAAGGTGTTAATTGAGTCGCGGCAGAACTATCCTCGACCTTAAAATTTGAGTTATAGACCACCATAAGTCCGTCTTTATTTAATGCATTGACAAGATGATTTATTGAATCATTAAATTTGGAGAAGGGATAAATGTCTTTGCAATCATCAACATACTTAGTGTCTTCCCATCTGCATAAGACGGACATAACAAAAATAATATCATATGGGCCATATTTTTTAAGTTCATTATGGTTACTTAAAATAAATATTATTTTGCTGTCAGTATTTTGCATACGAGCTTTGTTTAAATTCTTAATATTTATATCGGCACCTAATATATTTGATTCCAGAAAATATTCTCTTAAACTAAAACACTCTTCACCTGTGGAACATCCAAAGGATAAAATGCGGGGGTATGGCCTATTTATCAAAGACTTAACCATATTAAAAATGATGGGATATCGGTTCATATTAGTTGTAGAAGTCAACTGATGTTGATCTTTGTGTTTTTTTCTAGCCTTCTTTTCAAAAAAAGATTTAATTCCTTTAATTTTCCCTTGAATATGAATTGCTATTTTTACTAGAATGTTAATCATTTTCCTTACAATATAATATATATAGTGATGTAAAAAATTACTATAATTAGTAAGTCACGAATCACATAATTAAAAGTAATTTTTAGCTTTTTAAATAGAACAATAATTTTAACACCATGGTGAATTAAATTGATCAGTAAATAAATGAATATAGTAAGTCTGAAGTCACCAATATATGAAACTATTAGCATTCCTGAAATTTTAAAAAAAAGAAATAATATCGTAATAATCAAGTTAATATTTTCATATTTTATTAGTCTATAGGTATTTGATAAAGGCAATGCTACAACTGAAAACGCAAATGAAACAGCGACGACCGCTGATAGATGACCAATTCCTTCCCAGCTATCACCTAACAGTAATGGCAGTATAATCCTTAAGATTATTGCAAACAAAACCAACCCAATTACTCCGGGGTAAAATAGCTTTTTATATAACGAAAATATTGCTTTATTCCGCAGATTCTCATCTTCAATAATGGATGAAATTTTTGGTAGAAAAACTGCTCCGATGGAATTTCCAAATAAATTAATTGGAATAATAATTAAGCTGAGTGACAATGAAAACAAGCCTACTTTCTCTGTCGAGTACCAGGCTGCAATAAAATAAATGGGAATTTGAGTACTGAAATTATTGATTAAAGCGTTTGTTGTAACATATTTTGGGTATTCAATAAAATCATGAAATGTGCGTCTTATAGACTTAAAACTTATTTGAGTGTGAAATACTAGTTTTATATCACGCCACATCTTATTAGACGCATAACCTACCGATTCAATAATATAAATAATAATGTTTCCGGTAATCATACCAATGGCGCTTTGCCCGATGAACCATCCATAACCCAATGTCGTTAGTTTTCCTGTAATAGATGCTATTACCTTGGACAAGGCAGATCGACTAAACTCTTCTAATTTAATATTCCAACCTCTACTGATAGAGAAAATACCAGAGAAAAAAATGTACAAAGGTAAGAAAAGAGCCAATTTCTTTGGAAATTGAGAAACAGAGCCAAACTTTATGTGAAGAATTGCCCCAAGAAATACAATTAGCGTAACAAAGAATAAGGTTGCAAAAGAAATTTTAACTAAAGCTGAAAATTGTTCATTACTTTTCGCAGAAACATAACCAGCCGGCAATTGAAAAGTAGATATTGGTTGAATCAAACTAGCTATTGCCGTAAAAACAGCAAACTGCCCGTAGGCTGCAGGCCCATAAATTCTAGCAACAATAGGAGTTAATAAAAAACCTATACCCAATACAACTGTATTTCCGCTCAGGTTGTAGGCTACATTTCGAACAAATGAATTGGGTCCTTTTAAACCTGAAAATATCTCTTTGCAGTGATCAACAATGAGTAAATAGAGATGCTTCATTTATAAAAAGAAACTGAAAATATTATATCTGCTAAAGACAAAACTAACTAATAATATTAATGATTTAGCTGACACAAAATTAGACAGATTTTTATATAGATCAAGTTTCAAAAGAGAAGAAAAAATCCAGTATCCATCTCTTTTTACCCTTAGCAAATTATTGATAAATCTAATTGTCCTAAGATTTACATTTCTCCATTAAAATCATCCAATAGTTTGAGTATTGCGTATGTATCTTTGTATATAAAAATAAATTGACGTAAAATTGCATTTCGATTTAGAAAAAACCAATTTATAAACTTTAGAATGAATCCTGTAAATCGCAAAATTTCTGCTTCAAAACGATGTGCCTGCTGGTTCTGGTGTTGTTGTATGGATTTTATTGAGAAAGGTTTATTGGGTTTAAATCACTAAAGTTATTTGATATAAAACCAATTAAAAAGAATTATTCTTAGCCTTTCTCAATATTGAGAAAGGCTTTTTTTATGTTAAAAAATTAAAACAACTATGCTTAGCTTCAGAAGTGAATTAGAAAACCTTGACAATCCGGTAGTCGAAAATGATATCATCGACTTGGCCAACAAAATTTCGCAATTTAAAAACTTGCAGATTGACGAAGAAAAATTTCGCAGCCTTCGCCTGGCAAGGGGAGTTTATGGTCAGCGCCAGCAGGGTGTGCAAATGATACGTATTAAAATTCCTTACGGAAAAATGACTTTCCGCCAACTGCGTAGCATTGCCGATCTTTCTGATGAATATGCAAGTAGCAAACTGCATGCAACCACCAGACAAGACATCCAGATCCACTATGTTAGTCTGGACAGAACGCCTGAGTTGTGGGCAAAACTTGAACAAGACAATATCACTTTGAGAGAGGCTTGTGGCAATACCGTAAGAAACATTACGGCTTCTGATAAAGCAGGAATTGATCCAAACGAAAAGTTTGACGTGAGCCCATATGCACATGCTATGTTTGAGTATTTCCTTAGAAACCCAATATGTCAGGAAATGGGCAGGAAGTTCAAAATTGCTTTTTCTTCCAGCGAAGAAGATTCTGCATTTGTTTTTATCCATGATGTAGGCGTGATTCCGAAAGTAAAAATTATAGATGGCAAAGAAATAAGAGGATTTAAAGCGTACGTCGGAGGTGGTCTTGGTGCCCAGCCTGTTCTTGCAAAACTTGCTTTTGATTTCTTGGAAGAAGATAAATTGATTCCATTTACCGAAGGGCTTTTAAGAGTTTTTGATAGATATGGAGAGAGAGCACGAAGGACAAAAGCAAGATTGAAATTTTTGTTGACCGATCTGGGTCTTGAAGAACTTTTGAAACTTGTCGATGAAGAGCAAAAAGCAATAGGTGTAAAAACCTTTAAAGTTGACCTTTCCGCTTATAATTTTGAACCAAAACTTCCTGTTGCTCAGGATTATTCGGACGTGAAAGCTGATGACGCTGAAAAGTTTAATAAATGGAATCAAACAAATGTATTCAAGCAAAAGCAAGATGGATTCTTTGGGGTTTATGTGAAATTGTTGCTGGGAGACATGTCTTCAGACCTTGCACGGAGGTTTGCAGATATAGCAGAAAAATATGCTGCCGATGATATTCGAATTACAGTTAATCAAGGCTACTTATTGAAATTCGTTACAAAAGATGCGTTAATATCTTTGTTCAATGAACTTAATAGGGTTGGCCTTGCAGAGCCGGGGTTTGATAGCACGGCGGATATTACGGCTTGCCCTGGCACAGATACTTGTAACCTGGGTATTTCAAGTAGTACCGGCATTGCAAAAGCGATGGAGGAAGTGATAATCAAAGAATACCCAGATTTGATTCATAATAGCGATATAAAAATAAAAATAAGCGGTTGCCCAAATTCTTGCGGTCAGCATGGTTTGGCAAGTATTGGATTTCACGGCAGCTCCATAAAAAATGGAGTCAATGTATTGCCGGCTATTCAGGTATTACTTGGAGGTGGTATTAGTTTAGATGGCGAAGGCGAAATTGCCGAAAGAGTAATTAAGGTTCCCAGCAAAAGAGGCCCAGAAGTACTGAGAGTTTTATTTGAGGATTTTGAATCGAATGGAAACGATGGAGAATATTATAAAGATTATTTTAAACGGCAGGGTAAAATGTACTTTTATCATTTACTAAAACCGCTGGCAAATCTTGACCATATTGAGGATTCGGAATTTGTAGATTGGGGTCAGGAAAATAAATTTTTCGTGGAGACGGCTGTTGGAGAATGCGCAGGAGTAATTATCGATTTAGTTTCTACTTTGTTATTTGATTCTGAGGAAAAATTAGCTTGGGCAAAAAATGCGCTATCCAATGAGCAATATGCAGATTCTATTTATCACAGCTACAACGTAATGATAAATAGCTCAAAGGCAATGCTATTGGGAGAAAATGTAAAGAACAGTTCGCAAATGAGCGTGATCAATGATTTTGATAGATTACTGGTAGAAAAAGGAATATTCCAATTCGAAGAGGGGTCATTCAAGGATCATGTGCTGCGGATAAATAAAAATGAACCTTCGGCAGAATTTGCTGAATTATATTTAAAAAATGCTGTTGATTTTCTAGAAAACATAAAATCTGTAAGAGACAAGCAGGCGATACCTGCCAACTAAGATGAATGAAACAAATAAAATACCGAAATTAACTCTTGTAGGAGCGGGCCCTGGTGATATTGATCTTATTACACTCAAGGGGATTAATGCACTGGCAGAGGCTGATGTGGTATTATACGATGCTTTGGTAAACGAAGAACTGTTGAAATTTGCACCAGTAAAATCAACGAAGATTTTTGTTGGTAAAAGAGCAAGAATGCACAGTGCCCAGCAAGATGAAATAAACAGGCTAATTGTAAAATATGCTCATAGCCATGGGCATGTAGTAAGATTAAAGGGGGGTGATCCGTTTGTTTTTGGCAGAGGTCTTGAGGAAATTGAGCATGCCACATTTCATGGTATTGCAACGAATGTGGTCCCTGGAATTAGCAGTGCCATGGCGATACCCGCAATGCAAAATATTCCGCTGACACACAGAGGTGTTTCTGATAGCTTTTGGGTGGTGACTGGCACCACAAGATCTGGCCAGTTATCCAAGGATCTTCATCTAGCTGCCCAATCGAATAGCACGGTTGTCATTTTGATGGGCATGAAAAACCTCAATGAAATTGTGAAGGTTTTTAGTTCATTTAATAAGGAGAATACTCCTGTGGCCATTATTCAAAATGGATCTCGGTCGGATGAAAAGCTGGGACTGGGAACCATTGATACTATTACTGAAATTATAAGAGAAAAAGGACTCTCATCTCCTGCTATTATTGTGGTAGGAGAAATCGTGAGGCATACGAAAAAAGATGAATTTTCTGAACTTGTCTGCAATCAATTACCAATAAAAGATTTGTAAATCAAATGGGACAAAACAAATTATATCCGATATTTCTTAAACTTGAAAACCTCCATACATTACTGGTGGGAGCTGGCAATGTCGGGCTGGAAAAATTAAATGCTTTGCTAAAAAGTAGTCCTTTGGCAAAGGTAACTATTGTTGCCGAGGAGGTTTGTCCCGAGATAGTGGAGATTGCCAAAAATAATCCGAACATAAAATTGCTCAAAAGAAAGTTCTTCATCAGTGATTTAGCTAGGATAGATTTGCTCATTCTTGCTACAAATGACACTTCATTGCATGAGAGAACAAAGGTTGAGGCACGCAAAAGAAGGATATTGACCAATGTGGCTGATACTCCGGAACTTTGCGATTTTTATCTTGGTTCGGTGGTACAGAAAGGTGATTTAAAAATCGGAATTAGTACCAATGGTAAATCGCCAACTTTTGCCAAGAGATTTCGGGAATACCTGGAAGAGTCTCTTCCAGATAATCTTCAGGACTTACTTAATAATTTGAATACATTCAGGAACAACTTAAAAGGTGACTTTCAGTATAAAGTAAAAGAACTCAATAAATTGACATCATCTCTTATTACAAAAAGTAATTAAAGGCATGGAAACTGCAATCAAAAATAATCAAAGTACATTGAGCGTATCTGCCAAGAAACCAGACTTGGAAAAATTAAACAAAAAGTACATTAAACTATCTCCTATAGAACGCATAAGGGAACTTTATAATGACTTTGACAATATACTCCTGTCTTCATCTTTTGGTACAACGGCAGTATTTCAGTTATACCTATTTTATAAATCAGGTGTTAAACAACCCGTACACTTTATTGATACAACATATCATTTTAAGGAAACACTGGAATACAAAGAGAGGCTGACCAAATTATTTAACCTTGATGTGATTGATGTTAAACCAGATAAAACGCAGAACAAATATTCTAAGCAAGGAGAACTTTGGCAATATGACCCCGACCAGTGCTGCCAAATAAATAAAGTTACCCCATTTGAAAAAGTCAGAAATCAATATGAAGTTTGGGTCTCGGGCTTGATGTCGTGGCAGAGTAGCCACCGAGAAAAGCTCAATATTTTTGAGGAGAAGAAAGGGATGATCAAGTTTTATCCTATTCTGGACGTTAAAGAAAAAGAAGCCTTGGCTATTATTGAAGATAATGATTTGCCTATTCATCCGCTTAAGCCGCTGGGTTACGAATCAATTGGTTGTCAACATTGTACACTAAAAGGGAAGAAAAGAAAAGGAAGATGGGCACAAACCATAAAAACGGAGTGTGGCCTTCATCTTTAAGGTGATCTCTAAAATAAAAAACCGAGTAGCTGAAGCACTCGGGTTTTTTTGATATCGGCTATTCTAAAATTTTTAGTGAGCGGAAGATAAATTTATCGTACAGCCTCCTAAATACCTATAACCATCATTTTTCCTCAGAAGTGCTTTCTAAATTTTCTCCTTCATTTAGCCAGGATAAAAATAGTTTGTATCCTAATGAAATAGCAATCGCCCCTGTAAACAAACCAATGAATCCTGAAAGCATAAAACCTCCAATAACCCCAATAAAAATAACCAACATGGGTACCGGTGCTCCTTTACCAAGTAGTATGGGTTTTAGCAAATTATCAGAGGCTCCGGCAAGAAGTAGGTATATTGTCCACAATGAAGCAGGTATAGGGGTAGTATTAGAAAAAAGGTAAAAAATTACCGGTACTATTACCAATAGTGGAGGCAATTGAAGTATGGCTAAAATCATTACCAAAAGTGCCCACAAACCTGCATAGGGTATTCCTGCTAACAAAAATCCTATGCCAACCAGCACCGCCTGGATAATGGCAACACCTATAACTCCCTTGGTCACATTTCGAACGGTGGTCTCTGTAGCATCTGCAAATTCATCTCCTTTTGCACCTACCAATTTATTAAAGAATTGCCTGGCAGCTTGGTCCGTCCCTTTTGTAGCAAGGAGAACTCCAGCAATTATTATGGAAAATATAAATTGAACAATACTGCCTCCCATGCTCAGCGCGCCTGCAAAAAGCGATCCTGCAACTCCGGTAATCTCATCCTTATATTTTAATAATAAGGTCTCCATACTTTTAGAAGCCAGATCCCAGATACCATAGATCTCTTCACCTACCAATGGCCAATCTGCAACTTGATCTGAAGGAGGAGGGATTTTAAGCGTGCCATCATTTATCCCAGTATTTATTACCTTAACCCCCAAGACCAAGGAATCAAGAAATAACCAACTGGGTATAATTATCATTAATAAACCAGAGAGCACAATAATGCCGGCAGACAAGGACGGTTTATTATTCAGTTTTGAATTTAATGTATTATAAATTGGCGCCGTTGCCAATGCCAGGATAATACCCCACAATATTATGCCAACAAAGGGATAAATAATTTGTAGACACCAGGCTATTAGCAAAAATAAAAAGCCTAGTCTGATAACAATTTCAATGGTATAATGGATGGCAGAATTTAATTTTGGATCTTCTTTCATGTGAGGGTTTGTCGAATATTGTATAGTAATACTTCTAATATAGGACAATCCGACTTATAATAAAATAAAAAGAGCCTGCCGATTTCCGGCAAGCTCAGTATTTTATATTAGATATATTGCAGTGCCCAGATTAACTGGATAAAATCACAATATCAATCGTAATTAAAGTTGACCCAATTATAACTACCAACTTTCCATCCATCTTTTTTCTCACCTGCCAATTGTGTGACAATTGAACTGGTATGCACTTGTTTATTATGATGGTACACACGAATTCTTGATCTGAAATTCGTTACAAAGAAATTACCTTTTACTTCAGTGTAGAGAAACTTGGTTTGCCCAAAAGAAACAGATACATCATTGGCTATAATTATTTCCTGAAGATGCTGCTCAAAATTTGAGTCATTACTTCTTTTTACCGTAGGAATATTATCAGTATTTATACGAACAGTACCTGTTGTATATTTCGACATAAAGTATTTCAGGAGTTCGTTAGTGTCCTTGTTTTTAATCATTTTCCCCCAGCCTTTGTGAAGATTGTTTACCAATTCTTCTATGGCTTTTTCATCCTCACTACTTGCTTTGTATGTTGGGGCATTATTAGATAATTTACTTACCTCACCCTGAAGTTTATGAATCACTGTTTTCAGACTATCCGTTTCTTTAGTTACCGTGCGCGTTTCTAACAATTGAGTTTGATAGTTTTCTTTTAATGCTGTGTTTTCAGCATTTAGCATTTCAATTTTTTCACTGTTATCCTCACAGCTTAAAAATGCAATGAGCAAAAATGCCATTGGTAAATAAGCAATTTTTTTAATTTTTGTTTTCATTTTCTTTTAGTTGAATTTTAATTAACTGTTTTCTCTCTATTAATTGAGTGACTTGTAATCTAAGTTTATTCTGCTAAAATAATAAAATAGTTCAACTTCAATTTCTCATGTATTACAATCTCAGGTAAGGAAATTGTTTTAAAGTTCGTTTTTTGTGTCTCCTCAATCAATTTTTATATGCTCAAGCCACTTCCCGTGAAAACATGAACTAAGTATAAATATCTAAAAAGGATTAAATATTAACTTTTCAGGATTAAGGAAATTCTAAATTATTCCCGACTATTCCAGTTAACAATTTTGTATAGCAATATTATATCTATAATTGAATGTGCGACTATTGCTGAAAGGATACCGACTTGCTCAGTCATTAATCCCATTACAGCTATTACAAAAATCATATAAATACCATAGTAGGTCAATGGTAAATTAAAAGGGTTTAAATAACCATGCAATAACACAAAGAGAATGGAGGTTATCCAAACCCCAAGAAATGGCTGAATTGCACCTCTGAATAAAAGCTCTTCACCCACACCGGCGCATATGGAAATGAAAATAATATGGATATTATCAAGGTTTAGTGGTTTTAGCAGTCCAACAAAAAAATCTTTGGTATTGACCATTATTGGAAGATTTGTTATCTGCCATGCTGCCATTGATGTGATTACTCCAAATATAATTCCTATAATAATCTGGATCCAGATTGCTTTCACTCCTAAAAGAAATACAACTAGCTCTATTCCTCTTGCATATGGAATTGTAAGAATTCCCAAGCCTCCAAATACTACCAAAGTACCCAGTGCCAAAAGAAGAATTGTCTTTTTTTGAATCAAAATTTCAGCCGGCTTGCCGCCAATTTATCAAGGAACCAAAATACATCATCGTTTTTTCGCACATGGCTTGCAGGATATTTTTCCGATCCTTCAGCATTATTTAATATCTCCATTACTTTTTCGGCTTTATTAGTTCCGGTAACCAAAAAGGAGATGGATTGAGCAGCATTAATTACGCTGCCTGAAAGACTAATTCTTTGTTGCCCTGTATCGGGATGCGTGGCCACTACACAATACTTTTTGTCTTTCCAAAGATCAATTTGGTGAGGAAAGATAGAGGCAGTGTGGCCGTCATCTCCCATTCCGAGAATCACTAAATCAAATATTGGGTAAGATCCCATGGGAAGTTTTTCTGATAGATTTTGCGCATATTTATCTGCTGCCACATCAGGCTTTAATTCCCCATGAATTCGATGTAAATTTTGTACTGGAATTTTGATATGGTCCAGAAGGTATTTTTTTGTCATGCCATAATTTGATTCATGGTCAGTCGGTATAACACATCGCTCATCTCCCCAATAAAAATGCACTCTTTTCCAGTCGATATCGTCTTTAAGATTCTTAGCCAGGTATTCAAACCAAATTTTCGGCGTGCTACCTCCCGAAAGCGCCACATTAAAACCGCCTTCTTTTTTGTTCAATAAATCCATGAAATGTCGAGAAAAGGATTCAACCAGCTTTTCCGAACTGTCAAAGATTAAAATATTATTTTCCTTCATGTTGATAAATTAAAGTTCACAATATGCGCCATCGTCAGATAAGTTTCTGCAGGGCTCTCTCCAGGAAATTTCAGGTTCAGTAAATAATTGATCAGCCGCTTCAGGCCCCCAGCTTCCGGCAGCATAATCATATATTGGTGCTTCCGAGTCACTTTTCCAATAATCGAGTACCGGTTGCACAAATTCCCAGGCTGCCTCCACTGCATCACCTCTGGCATAAAGTGTTGCATCTCCCAGCATGGCATCCAACAACAATCTCTCATAGGCACTAGGCACATATGTTTGTTTTAAATCAGAATAATGAAAATCCATATTCACATTTTTCACTTCAAAACCAGTACCCGGAACCTTCATCCCAAATTTTAGTAATATGCCTTCATCGGGCTGGATTCTTATCACCAATAAATTTCCATCATTACAAAAATCTTTGTTATCGACAAACAATGCATGGGGCGTGGGTTTAAAATGAATTACAATTTCACTGACCCTTGTTGGGAGGCATTTCCCTGTCCTGATATAAAATGGCACTCCCCCCCATCGCCAGTTGTCAATGAAATATTTCATGGCAATATAGGTTTCTGTTCTGCTTTCGGAATCTACTCCTTCCTCTTCACGATAACCTACATGGTGCTTTCCTCTTATCTTTGCAGAGGTATATTGACCTCTAATTACATGATGCCGTAAATCATGCTGACTCATTGGTCTCAATGACTGGAAAACCTTTAATGTCTCATTTCGAATAGATGTGGCATCAATAGTTGTAGGTGGTTCCATTGCAACAAGGGCGGCAACTTGCAAAAGATGGTTTTGAGCCATATCGCGCATGGCTCCCGAGCTTTCATAATATCCTCCCCGACCTTCTACGCTAATGCTTTCTGCGATAGTGATCTCGATATGGTGGATAAAATTCCTGTTCCATAAAGGTTCAAAAAACCCATTGGCAAACCTTGTTACCAGTAGGTTCTGAACTGTTTCTTTTCCCAGGTAATGATCAATTCTGTACAGTTGATCTTCTTTGAAAAATTTAAGTAAATCTTTGTTCAAAGCTTTGCCTGATTGCAAATCGTAACCAAATGGTTTTTCAATAATAATCCTCTTCCACCCAATAGATTTCCCTTGCCGATTCAGTTTGTGCTGAGCCAGATTTTCCGGAATGATTTTATAAAGATTCGGTGGGGTTGACAAATAATATAGGTAGTTGCCGTTTATTCCAATCCTTTTATCAATTTTTTCCAACCTTGTTTTTAGCAGGCCGTATTCTTCCGGATCGAAAGTATTGAGGGCCTGGTAAAAAACTGAAGTTAGAAACTCATCAATTTTTTCTTTACTTTTCTTGCCAAAATTAGCAAAGGTAATAATACCTTTCTTCATCTTCTTTCTAAATTCATCATCGCTAAATTGTGTCCTGCTGACACCCAAAATCGCCGAACGTTCGGGAAGTAAGTCTTGGGCAAAAAGATCAAAAAGAGCCGGCACTAACTTGCGATAGGTAAGGTCTCCTGAGGCTCCGAATATGACGATGATATGATTATCTGGTTTGCTCATTGTACTTTTATAAACTTGTTAAACATCCAATATTGCTCAATAAACTTGAATTTGTCATTAAACCCAAAAATATATTGGAAGGTTATCAATCTGAAATTATATTTGATGCTAAATAAAATAAAAATTATGAAAAGAATATTTTTAAAGACCACATTATTTCTTGTTTCTCTCCTTATTCTATCATCTACATCATTTGCCCAGAAGACTTCCCTATTCAATGGGAAAAACCTTGATGGATGGAAAATTCATGGTACCGAAAAATGGTATGTCGAAAAAGGAAAATTAATTTGTGAGAGTGGACCGGACGCAGAATATGGATATTTGAGTACTGAAAAATTTTACAAAGATTTTGAACTTACGCTTCAGTTTTATTTGCTGGCCAATGGCAATAGCGGCGTGTTCTTCAGATCAACCATTGAAGGAACAAAAATAGCAGGATGGCAAGCTGAGGTAGAACCGGTAGGAGGAGAAACCGGAGGAATATACGAGTCTTATGGAAGAGGTTGGCTGATTGAACCTGAAGAATCTGTGAGAAAAGCTCAGAAAAAGGATGCCTGGAATAAAATGAAAATACGCGTTGTTGGCGATAAAGTGACTACCTGGATAAATGGCACAGAAATGATCACCCTGACCGATGAAAAAATTGGCAAGGCCAATGGCTCAATTGCCCTTCAGATCCATAGCGGGGGAGGAATAAAAGTAAAATGGAAAAATATTAAGATAGAGGAGTTGTAAAACAATACTTCATTCTCATAAACGAAAAGTAGAAAGAGGGCCACAAAACAGCCCTCTTTTTTTGTTGATTATTTGCTCTCTGAAATATTTTCAACTTGAAAAACCCATGCGTAATTACATGGATTTGTAGCAGGGTTTACCGTTGGCGGAGTGATTGTGACACCCTTACTTGTGCTTTTAGATTTCACTTTGCCTTCAAACCCCAGCATCCTGACATTTGCAGAAGAAATACCTTTTATAGTAATAGGTTTTTCAGGGAACTTTGTACAAATCACAAACAGATCTTCCCCCTTTTTTGTATAGAATACATTTGGCGAACTCGCTTCCTCTGCTTTTTCCCAACTTGTTGTGCCATAAATTGCCTCACCATTTACCGACAGCCAATCACCCATATCTTTGAGTCTTTGTTGCTGAATTACAGGAATTCTTCCATCGGCAGTTGGCCCTATATTTAAAAGTAGATTACCTCCTCTGGCTACTTTATCAATGAGAATATGAACCAATTCTTCTGATGTGGAGTAGCTTTCTAAAAATTCATTTCTATTGTATCCGAATGATCCTCCAATTCCGCGGCATTCTTCCCATGGATGGTATATCGAATCCGCCTCAATGCCTTCATGAATTAAATCATATTCGGTGGTGTAAATGCCACCATGTTTACTTCTTGTTTCTTTGCCCCACCGGTCATTAACTACCACCTCATCTTTTACCGGAGACTCATTGTATAACCATGCCAGAAATTCAGTGCTTTTCCATACCTCACTTGGGTGATCCCACTCGCCATCGGTCCAAACAATATCGGGTTCGTAGCGATTTACAAGGTCCTTCATTTGTGGTATCATATGTTCATCGACATATTTATTTACATCTGATTTGTATAAAGGATTGTACCACTCATACAAAGAATAATAATAACCCATGCGCAGTCCTTCACCCCTAACAGCTTTTATTAGATCCCCTGCAAGATCGCGGTGTGGACCAACATCTACTGAATTCCAGTTCCAGGACTTTGTACTTGGCCAAAGCGTAAATCCTTCATGGTGCTTTGAAGTTAATACTACATACTTTGCTCCTGATGTCTTGAAGACTTTCGCCCAGTCTGTAGGGTCGAACATTTCGCAGGTAAAGTCTTTTACAAAATCCTGGTATTTAAAATCCTCCCCGTAAGTATTGTTATGAAACTCAACAAAATTTGGATGTACTTTTGAGCTCGGCTCCATCAATTTATACCAGTACCACTCGGCATATTTGTCATAGACATTGGCATCTGTTGGTCCCCAGGCAGGAACAGAGAATAAACCCCAATGGATAAAAATGCCGAATTTAGCATCAGTGAACCATTCCGGAATAGGTCGACTATCAATGGACTCCCAGTTTGCCTGATAGCTTTGAGAAAATACATTTGAGGCAAATAAAATGATCAGTAATGTGGTGAGTAGTTTGTTCATAATATTATTATTTAATCTTGACAATACTTCGTTTAAATATAAATGATTAATTGTTAAAGTTTTATAACGAACCATGGTCTTTAAACTATAGCTTAAATAAAAAGTTCTACTACAAACCTGCAAGTAAAGGCAGGGAAGAAGAGACTTGTTGAAAAAAACAATTTATCGCATTTCTTAAACCTACTTTACACTTTTTCACTTCGGTCTTCTGACTTCTGACTTCTGACTTCTGACATTATTTATTAGTAAGCAATTTTTTTGATAAATCTGATTTACATTCTCTATGGATTTTTGAACAACTTCTTTAGATCTACTGTAATTTTGCCAAACCTTTCTCAATTCATCTGTGATCTGTCCACCCGTTGTTTCATCTATTTCAAAAACCCAGTCTTCTAACCCCAAATCATAATACATTTGACCTTTTATGGTGTCTTCCGGTTGTCGAAGATAAAATGCAGGAGTACCATTTGCAAGTGCTATAATCGGAGAGTGACAATCAAAACTCAATACTGCAAAAGCACTTCGATAAACAGATGCAGCTTCATCTGGCATCCAATAGCCTCTTTTGACCACAAAAGGCCTTACGTCCTTTGGCAGTGGATCAATAAGCAGCTCATCCATGATATCAACCTGGTAGGTCATTTCTGGGCAAATCAATACCTTTTTTCCTGTTTCTCTAACCCAGGCGACAATGGCTTCTCTCAATTTTGCATGATCAATTTCTTTGTATTTTTCATTCGTCGATTCAACCATCTCAATTCGTTGATCACTCCAGTCTACTTTTCTGAATTTATGATATGGTGTATATCGCAATCTTGGAATTGCACAGATAAATTCATTTTCCTTCAATTCATTTTGTTGCAGAAATGATTGCGCCAATAAGTCATTCTTGATGTTTAAATAAAATGTCGCATCAGGTGCGAAACCTATGTAATCTCCCGACAATCCTCTTTGTTTCAGCACTTCCAAAGATTTTGTCTCTCTGGTGAAAATAAAAGAAGCTTTCTTCAATAATTCATGTAAGTCATCATCAATATCCTGAATGGTAGTTCCAAATATTCCAAATGGCTTCGAGCTGTATTTATTCCACGCTTTTAAATTTGATTTTCCAACAATAAATGGCCCTGAACCATGAATCATAAGATCGGATTTTTTAAATGCATCCAAAACCTCTTGATTGTCCACATCATAAAACTCATCCACTTCTCCATGAATGATTTTAACTTTAGGGAAATTTTTGGAGATAAGAAATTCCACCTTTGAACTTTTACTCTTTTTCCAAAGAATGATATTGGCCTCTGGAATAAATGTTTCTAAGATATGAAGCAATCCTGGAGTATGAGCAATGTCACCAATATTTACATCTTGCCATCCCGAGACAATGAGAATCGTTGGTTTAGATTTGTGTTCCTGCCGGCAAGATTGAGAAATAAGAAATCCTAATGACGCTATACTTGAGTTTTTAATAAAGTCTCTTCTGGAATTTAGTATCATTTTTGGAGGTATCATATCGTATATGTCAATTAATTGGAATAGAACTTATTTCAACAAGATATGTAAACTAACATATAAAATAATTGGCTTGACTAAAAAAGGGAATCCCTCAGGAGATTCCAATCGTCATTTGCACAACTACTCCTTGGTTCGTGTCCTCACTTACCTTAACCAACACCTGGAAATGAAAATGCTTCGTGTCTCCACGAACCAAGAGTTAAAATACTGAATGCCAAAATCTATATATGCAAAGCCCGATTGTCGGTAGCTGCCAAGCAAGCTTCCTTGAATGCTTCTGTAAATGTCGGGTGGGCATGTGACATTCGCGAGATATCTTCAGAAGAAGCCCGAAATTCCATGGCTACCACCGCCTCGGCAATCATGTCGGCAGCACGAGGGCCAATCATGTGAACGCCTAATATTTCATCTGTTTCCTTGTGAGCCAAAACTTTAATTAACCCATCTGTATCCATACTTGCCCTGGCCCTACCCGATGCCTTGAACGGAAATGAACCTGTTTTGTAGGGTGTGCCGTTTTCTTTCAATTGCTCTTCGGTGTAACCAACGGCAGCCACTTCCGGCCATGTGTAAACCACGCCGGGAATCAATAAATAATTGATATGTGGCTTTTGTCCTACCATGGACTCGGCAACAAATATACCTTCCTCTTCAGCTTTATGAGCAAGCATGGCGCCTTTTATCACATCACCGATCGCATAAATATTATCAGCGGCAGTTTTGAGGTGATCATCCACCTCAATCTGGCCTTGCTTATTGGTATTTATTCCAACGTTTTCTAATCCCAGTCCATCAGTATTTGGTTTTCTTCCTATGGAAACCAGACAATAATCTCCAACTAGTTCGACAACTTCCCCTTTGCTGTTTTCGGCAGTTACTTTCACATTGGCCGCCTTTGTTTCGACTGCAGTTACTTTGTGTTTTAAATAAAAATCAAATCCGCTTTTCTTTAGCACTTTCTGCAATTCCTTACCCATGGTTTTATCCATGGTTGGAACCAGGTTGTCCATAAATTCCACAACTGAAACTTTTGCTCCAAGTCTGGCATAAACAGAACCAAGTTCCACGCCAATAACACCTCCGCCTATCACGATCAAATGCTTTGGCACTTTTGTCAATTCCAGCGCTTCCGTACTTGTGATGATGCGTTTTTTATCCAGTTTTATAAATGGCAAACTAGCCACTTTCGATCCTGTTGCGATAATTACCTTTTCTGTTTCTATTTTCTGTTCTTCTTTTTCACCTACCACAGAAATGGTGTTTCTATCTATAAATGATCCCAAGCCATGAAATACATCTATCTTATTTTTCTTCATCAGATAATCAATGCCGCCTACAGTCTGACTCACAACATCGCTTTTTCGCTTGATCATTTGCTTGAGATTGACCTTCAGGTTTGAAAGATCTATACCATGCTCTTTGAAATGATTTTTTGCATTATAAAAATGTTCTGAAGAATCCAGCAAAGCTTTGGAGGGAATACAACCAACATTGAGGCAGGTGCCACCAAGTGTATTGTATTTTTCGATAATGGCAGTTTTCATGCCAAGTTGCGCACATCGGATTGCAGCCACATATCCGCCGGGTCCCGATCCAATTATTGTTACGTCGTATTTCATTTTGTAGAGAGTATGGAGTATTTAGTATAGAGTACTAAGTACTCAGTACAAAGTAGAGAGTAGTATTGCTCTTTACTTTTTAAACAAAGATCTTTTCAAACCTATTATCATTTTATTTATTTCGTCAATTTCAATTAAAATGGGATTCAACTCATCTTTTGATACAAAACCAATTTCATTTGAAATTATAAGTTGAGTTTCAAGTTCGTACAATGATCCTGTCGAAATACCCAAAAACTGTTTGAATTCTCCAGGAGTATTTCTTCCTGCTCCTTCAGCAATATTTGAAGGGATAGATACAGAACATCTATTTAATTGACTTATTAATCCAAATCGCTCACTATCAGGAAATCCCTTTGTGAGACGATAAATGGTTTTCGCTAGCTTTACAGACCTTTTCCAAACCTCAAGCTCTTTAAATCTATGCATGTCAATAAACTTATTTTAACATCAATTTACTCTTTATCGTTATTTTATTCTTCGTACTTAATACTTTGTACTCTATACTAAATACTAAGTACTCCATACTTAATACTCCAACTTACACCCCCAAAAGCAAACGTGTCGGATCTTCCAGCAACTCTTTAACCCTTACCAGAAAACTCACTGACTCCTTTCCGTCTATTATTCTATGATCATAAGAAAGCGCTATGTACATCATTGGCCTAATGACAACTTCTCCATTTTCTGCAATCGGACGCTGAACAATATTGTGCATTCCTAAAATTGCTGACTGAGGAGCATTGATGATCGGTGTGGACATCATAGAACCAAAAACACCTCCATTGGTGATGGTAAAAGTTCCACCTTGCATTTCATCAATACTCAATTTGCCCTCTCTGGCTTTAAGTGCTAAACGCAGTATTTCCTTTTCAATTTGCTCAAAACGCATAGATTCAGCATTTCTCACAACCGGCACTACCAATCCTTTTGGAGCAGAAACCGCTATGGAAATATCGCAATAGTTGCTGAACACAATTTCATTTTCGTCGATTTGAGCATTTACTGAAGGCCATTCCTGAAGTGCCATACAGCATGCCTTGGTGAAAAATGACATAAAGCCCAATCCTATCTCATATTTTTCTTTAAACCGTTCTTTATATTTCGTGCGAATGTCCATGATCGGTTTCAT